>OKRY01003902.1_pt1 | contig 10737 bp, 9 predicted proteins | sample 1601121 | NCBI WGS metagenome assembly OKRY01 (sample SAMEA3541546, study PRJEB24748) | human gut metagenome | biome: human gut; feature: human-associated habitat; material: faeces | place: China | collected 2012
CCAGAAGAAGCTGCTTCTTTTCGTTCAGGTCTGCGATCCAGCGTTGCAGCCCACGAATTGCACTGCGGATGGACTGCATCAGGCTGTTGGTGGCACGAATATCTCGGTTCAGGTTGCCCAGAAAAGTTTCGATGCCGCGCTTTTCCATCTGGTGTGCAGCGGGGCCGAGATGGACGGTCGGTATCTGCTGGATGCCCTGCCGCTCAAAGGAGCGCAGGTCAACACGTTCCGGTCTGCCAGCCGCTTCCAGATAGCGGTTGGTTATGGTCTCCCAGCTGTGCCGCCAGACCTCGGCGTACTTCTGGTCGTTCCAGTCCACGGTGTTTTCCTTGTGGCACTTCCAGTTGCCAGAGGGAAGCTGGATACGCTCGCCGTTCTCGTCAAGGTCGTACACCTTTCGGGCTTTCGGCAACCACTTTCCGTGTTCGTCCATTGCCCGGAGTGTCAGCAGAATGTGGGCGTGTGGATTTCCATCTCCCTTGTCGTGGATGGCAAAGTCGGCGATCATCCCTTTTGAAACAAACTGCTCCTGACAAAATTCTTTTATCATGGAAAGGTACCGCTCTTTCGGAACCTCTACCGGGAGTGCCAGCACGATGCGCCGGGCAAGCTGGGAGTTCCACTGGTTCTCCACGGCTTCCACGGCGTTCCAGAGGGTCGCCCGGTCTGCATATCCGGGCGGCGCATGGGACGGCAGCATGATCTCGGCGTGGACAAGTTCTTTCTTCTTGTTGTAGAATTTTGTTTTCTGGTCGTACTCGCTGAACAGCCGTTCGCCGCTCTGGTAAGCGGCCCCGGCAACAGCGGACTGCCCTTGGCTGCGCTTGACGATGGTAATTTTGAAATGCGGACACGGAATAGGCATCACCCCCCTGATGACATTTGGATCGTTCTCTTGTAAAAATCACGGAATTATGGTACTATTATTTTGGATAAGTAAGCAGAAAGCTGGTGAGCCAATGTCGGAAAGAAAATCACAACAGGAACTGGATTTTGAACGGAAACATGAAGAAGATTTGCAGCGGTTGTGTGGATTGCGGTTGATTGATGATGATTTCATGGCTGCTGTGTTTGAAGAACGTGCTTGTGCTGAGTTCCTTTTGCAAATTATCTTGAAACGTGATGACTTGACCGTTAAAGAGGTTCATGGCCAGTACAGCATTAAAAATCTGCAAGGCCGTTCCGTTCGTTTGGATATTTTGGCGGTAGATCGGGAAAACCGTGCATATAATATTGAGGTGCAGCGCAGTGACCGTGGTGCGAGTGAAAAACGTGCACGGTATAACAGTAGTCTGTTGGATGCAAACCTGACTGATGCGGGCGATGATTACGATGCGCTGAACGAAACATACGTTATCTTTATCACGGAAAATGACGTATTAAAGGCAGGCCTTCCAATTTATCATGTTGACCGTACAGTTCGGGAAACTGGAACGGCTTTCAACGATCAGGCGCACATCGTTTATGTGAACTCACAAATCAAGGACGAAACTGCATTGGGAAAACTGATGCACGACTTTTTCTGTACTAACTCGAAGGATATGAATTATTCCATTTTGGCACAGAGGGTTCGTTATTTCAAAGAAGACACGAAGGGAGTGGCAGCTATGTGCAGAGCTATGGAAAAAATGCGGGATGAAACCGAGCATGAAACATCGATCAAACACGCGTTGGCAATGTTGGCAGATGGTGTGCCTTGTGAAAAGGTGGCAAAGTACACCGACCTTTCAATTGAGGAAGTCCGGGCATTAGCTGAAAAGAAATCTGCCTAACAAAAAGATAAGCCGATTGGAAATGTTTCTGTTTCCAATCGGCTTTTTCTATGCGTGTTTTATGGTAGCGGGCAAAAGGACAGCTGCAAAGCAGCGCAAGGAAAATGCAGTTTTCCTTGGGATGGAATCGGGCTGGCGCACAAACGCCAGCTTCGATTTCATCGAGCCGTCTGCAAGACCGCAATTTCACCGGAACGGTGTATAATTGCGCCCTTTATTCTAAAGGGTTTTGGACGTTGCTGCGTTCGTGAACATCATGCACCATCTTTGCAAGCGCCAGCACGACTTCCGGTTGACGGAACGAGATTTTCAGAAGCTCCATCACCTGATCGTCGGTCAGTTCTCCCGGACAGACCAGAAAACTTTCCAGCATTCCGGCACGGGTGCAAAGACGATGCACACGCTCTCTCCGGTTCAGCTCCGACATCCTGCGTTCAAGGATCTTCTCCCGGTGCTGACAAGAGCGCAGCTTCTGCTCTGCCTTGGCTTTTTCGTTGCGGAGGTAGGCAAGGTCGGTTTTGGGTTGGGTCATGGCATCACGCTCCTTCTTATTATGATTTATCGTTGCTCTACAATATAAATAGTTGAACTAATATCTGTATTATTATAGAAATATGCTCCACTTCTATCGCTATATCGAAGTATTGCCAAATCTTTGCCATTGTGAAGTTCTTTAGATGCTCGCACAAACCAAATCAACCTCAAGTTGTTTTTTTGCAAAAAATCATCCAATAGACTTTTCCGAATGACTACTCCGGATTCTTCTTGGGATATTTTCAAGTCGAATGCTGCAATTCTTTTGCTTGAATCGTAGTACAAGCCATCTATGTCCTCCTGATGAAGATTAAGTTGTTCGATTAGCATTGGGCATGGAACATTCATCGAAAGTGTACAATCCTTTGAAGCATCGTATTCACTTTCCCAAACAAGATTCATACTCGCATGTATAATTTCACCAATTTGTTTCAAGACTGGTTTTCTAACAATCTCCTTCTTAAAAAGATGTTGATTCAATTCCTGATCTGAAAATACTTGATTGGAATCCGCATCAAGTGATTTCAGATATTGTTCCAAAAATTCAACGTTTAAAACCTCCTGCTCTACCTCTTTTTCTTCTGGCATGTTAAGAACCACACCTGATTCTACCGAACTACTCTTATTGAGCAGGTCACAACTAGGTGACCATGGATATTCTCGATTGAATACAGAGTACGATTGCGGATCAAGTCCTATACCCTTTGAACTACTAAAGTCAACTCTATCTGTAGCTGCGACTTGGAACTGTTCAAACTGTTCTTCTGTAACGAAGTAAGCGTACAACCAACTCCAAGTCAGGAGCCTTTCAGCTTTCAACTGCTCTCTTCCTGAACATATATAATTGCTCAGCCTAATCCATTGAGTTCCGTTAGAATCAGAAAGAATCAATGCCTTTGGCATTTCCGCAAAGAAAATGCCATCAGAATCCAACCATTCAGATACACTATCTATATTTGAAACGTCAACCTTCAAATGCTCATCACGAGTAGCTTTTTTCAACTCGCTTATCTCATCAAATATAGGAATTTCATCGGATTTCGTTAGTTTGAAATTTAAGGTCGGATCAAAATCCCGAACGAACGGTTCCCAGGGACCTTCAAATTTTGACGTTTCAGAATAATCTGTATCAATGTCACACTGGTCAGAAACTCTTGCCAGAATATTGTGCATTGCAATCCATTGATATTTTTTTCCTATACGTTCAACCTTTTTTGTTTCGCTTCTATCATATCCCCAATAGTTGTTGCCCTTATCAAGTTCATTAGTATAGCCCAAATCATTAATAATAAAGGACATTGCCTGTTTGTACATTTCGTCTTCATCGACATCGAAGTATTTTAATGCACTTTGAAAAACATAGCGTCCAAAATCACCATACATACCATGTCCTTCAAACGACATGGAACTTTTGATTTGCCGCAGTCCACCATCGTATTTCTTATTAATGTAATCTTCATCGATTTGTTCAATAGGAAATGATTTATATGGTGGAATAATTTTTTCATGGACAATGCAACCGTTGTAGTCTGGATTCTCCCATAAAAAGCGTTCGATTATTAATCTTGCATAGTCACGAAGTAAGATGTCAGGATAAACAGTTTCTTGGTCAAAAATTGTTGAGTATACATACTCTGCTAAAATAAGATACGCTTGATTCTTCTCTTTAATACGTTTGCAACAAGTTCCGAATACAACACCATATAAACGCTCTAAGATATATGGATCATTGACTCCTGCAAAAGCCTTCAACAGCACAATGCACAAATCAAATTCATTTCGAAGAATTTCAATCATCGCCTGCGATGTATAATCGCGAAGGATACGATTAGACGAACTAAGCAACCATCCACAAAGAATAAGCAACTTCCGAGCCTGTTCCTTATTCATCTGAAGACTTTTTCCCGAACTATACATCCGCAAGAGTTGTACGAGTCGATTTGAATCATCATAAAAAATCCCATTGATATACTTTGTCCAATAATAGTCTCGTTCGCTAAGCGCATATCCCATTAAAAGCGTGTGCAAAAAATCCGCATTCAGAGGATGACAGCTTTTCACGCTATTCCCAATAAGAACATTCCAAAAATCCGTCCGAGATACATTGTATTTTTTCGCAGCAGCTAGAAAAAACTTGTTGGAAATATATTTTTTCTCACGCCAAACAAACGATCGTATGTAGGTTCTAACAACAAAATCCTTCTCAAAACTTTCAGGCAGATCATCAATCACATCGATACATTCTTTTCCAAATTCTTGAGCATAAAAAGAACAACACGTTACAAAAATATCGCAGTTGCTTAGATTCACATGGTTATCTTTTAGTTGCAGAATTTCTTCGCATAAAATCTTGCGAATCAATGTGTCAGATATATTTTGAGAAAATAAACTCTTTGCGAAAAAATAATCGTTCATTTGATCGTAGGAAAAAAAGTACCGTTCCTGACCAGAGACTAGATTTGTATGCATGAGATTTTCTTTTTCCAATAATGCCATAAATGGCCTTACCGGAAAACCATTTAATTTCCAGAATCGCATATTTGCAAGGTCAGATTCCATAATACTTTTTTCTTTTTTATCAAAGATCAATGTCGAAATCTCATCAACAAGAGATTGAACGAGATTGTCCCCCTCAGTTAATCCCATAAGATTATACCGCTTTATTAATATTGGGAAAATATTTTTGTTTATATTTTCCACTAATCTATCATATAAAACCGGAAGACTCGCTTCGTCATTTCTGTACGTTTTACAATACAAAGTCAGGAATAGGGGATTTTCCATTTCTGCTTCAAAATATTCATACAAAGTAAACGGAATTTTGTAGTAGTTAAAGAACACCATCGATGCCTCTAATCCGATGGATTCAAAACCAGAATGCAAAATCTTATAAATATTTTTATCTTTTGAGATGAGATTGTCTGGTACGAGCGAATTCTCATATTCTGTTCGATAAGTGATTGCTAATTTTATGCGGGTACATTTTTCTACCTTTTGTAAAAGAGAGCATAGACCAGTTTTCCAAAGTCCATAATTAACCGTTTCATTCAATGCATCTATACACAATAAGACATAAGCATCCTGCTCTCTACCCATCGATTCTAGTATGCTTATAAACTCATCAAACGAATAGTTCAACTCACAGTCTTGTAATAATTGATCGAGAATTGGCAAATCTGAATAGCAATTTCCAGCTAAGAGTAAAATCGCAGGCTGATTATTCTTCATTAGTGATTGAACTTCAGCCGCTAGCATATGCGACTTTCCAATTCCCGCATTGCCAGAAATAAAAAGTTCCTTAGCGGTGATAAGGCGACCTTCATCAGCGGTTAGAGATAGGTAATTGGACAAATCGAGCAATTCATAAAGCGTATCAATTTCAACTTGGAGCTTATTATATTCTTCTTCAGCTTGCGAGCGCCCCCACTCTTCTTTATCAATTTTTCTTCGTTCAAGAAGGGAGCGAGTTCGGGAAAGCCGCTCTGTCTTTTGGCTAATTTCTAAATTTATTTTTTTCACATCTTCAGCTATAGAAGATTGTAAACGCTGATGCCATTCAAGTGCATATTCGAGTGTTCCACTATCAATATCTTCAAAAGACAAAACCATTGTCTTGATTTCTTTGAGATAATCAGCATGATTTTCTGTATGGTCTTCCATATAAGCGATTTTTTGAAGTAACTTTTCTTTCTTTCTATTGATATATTGAATTGCATTTTGATTTCTAGCAAAAAGAGAAAGCTTTTTTGAGGTTTCTGTTTCAACATTGAATTCTCGGTTGAATCGTTCTCCTAGAGTGTTAAATGATTTTTCATCATGGGCAATGATCCAATCAAAAGTAATAACATTAACACCAAAATAATAATTCGCTAAATACGGATATTTTCTTACTATATCTAAGATTTCCTCATTCGTTATCAGCTCAATAGAAATTTCACTTTTATTAAGTAACTCTACAATCTTTGCATAACTTTTGCCAGAGGCTGTTATCGCCTTATTACAATACAGAACAACATGATTTATCTTTCCGGCATAGTATTCAACAACATTTTCCATTGAGTGATATATTTGGCTGTAGTCTACATTCTTATCAAAAAACTTTGCTTGATAGCCAATATAACGATTTGTATCCTCATCAAATATTGGTTCCGATTCAATACCCGGTTGGTTCGGATCCGAATGCAAATGTGTCATCAGCTTATTTGATTTCAGAAATTCATTAGCAAAAAGTTGTCGGCACAGATTTTCAAACTTAGTGCGAAGTCCGTCAGGGCCATTATTGTATAATGAGAAGTTATCCCAGTTGATTTCAACAGCCATTGTGTTTCCTTTCCTTGATTTTGCCAAATCGATTGTTATGCTTTGTCTAATTATAACATACTTGTTTCAAACATTTCCATAATTTGATGCATCGTTTCTCTATCGATAGAACGAATTATTTTCTCTTTTCTGTATGTTCTGTCAATAGTGACTTATTGTCTGTAGACGCATTGTCTTCAAAGCGACATAATTGTTTTGGAGGGAGTTAAAGTGCTATGAGTTTGATTCATATTTTTGCTGTTAACCTTCGTTTTTATCGTACTGAAGCAGGACTTTCTCAAGAAAAATTAGCCGAGTTGGCTGGTTTGCACCGAACTTACATTAGTGCGATTGAAAGAGAACGCCGAAACATCTCTATTGAAAATATCGAAAACATCGCAAATGCCTTAAACATTGATGCTTATAGATTATTAAAACCACTTGAAAGCTGAAAGGGTGTATGCAGCATGGGGAGAAATATAGACAATCGAAACTCAAAAGTCACTGAATATCTGGACAAACTGTATTTGTTGGCATCAAACAATGCTCCTTCAACAGGTAATATGCCATATGAATCATCACTAACAGCTATATTCGATTCAAAAACCATGAGTTATCGTGAGATTATACTTGTTGCTTTAGTCGGTCGAATGCTCGATGACTCTTTTCGAGCCTATTCTCATTTCTACGGATGTAAACCTCGTGCTATTTTTGAAGGTCCTATAAAAGATTTTTGTAATGCAAAGGGCTTTCCTCACACAAAATCCGGGCCTTTAAATATTGCCAAAGCATCCAATATTAACGAAGCATGGGCTTCACAACGTGATCCAAAAATAGATGCAGATTTCGTTGTTGATTTAATAAAACTCATTGATTCTAAGGACGATGCGTTCCGAACGAATCTTGGGGTTGATTTGATGCGAAAATATATTTCATCAGCTCAACACATTCAGTCTTTGACGGTTGAATTCACTCCCTCAACGAATCCGATTCATTTGGAAGGACTGTGCAGAAAAATGATAGATGGAGCACCCGACTCAGGGAATACTCCACAACGCATTTTTGGCTTTCTGTTAGAGTCCTATCACACATCAATTCATACAGGAATCATCGTAAGTGGTGCAGATGATAGTGCTTCTGCAACTAGCACGACCAGTAAAAAGCCTGGTGATATTAATGAAGAAGGAGCTGACGGTTCTATTTACAGAGTGTATGAAGTTACTGTGAAGCCGTTTGATCTCTCGCGTATTATTGATTCGTACGACTGTATCAAAAAATACAATGATGAGAAACACACACACATTAATGAGATTGTCGTTGTTTGTCGAAAAAGAGATTGTCCTTCGGATATAAAACACAGCCCGTACTATTTTTGCCTTGGAACATATGAATATCAAGACGTAATTTACTATTACTGGGACATCTACGAATGGATATCTTACATGTTGCAGCATATGATTCCTTCTGCGCGAGAAAATTTTTATAGTCGCCTTAACAGCTATGTCAACGATACAAATACGCATGAAGCTGTGAAAGTGCTTTGGAATGCACTTCATCAAAATAACTCTTAAAAAAAAAAACAGACGAAAGCCAACACTTTCGTCTGTTTTTTCATTGGTATTCTTTCAAATATTGGATTGTTGCGTTTGCAACAACTTCCGCTAATTTGCTTGGCACTGCATTTCCAATTTGCGTATAGATTCTACCTTTGTTTCCGCAGAAAATATAGTCATCAGGGAAAGTCTGAATCCTAATAGCCTCATTAATGGTAATTCTTCGTAGCCGTTTAGGAGCTTCTCGAAATTCAGGCGTGATAGTTCCATTTAAAAGGCCACGATGGTAACTTACCACCCAATCCTCATTGGCATCGCCATATAAATATTCTTCGTCGAGAAATGGTGTTTTATTGCCACCCATTGATGCAGGAAGTGTATTTGCATAATCATCAATATTAATTGGACGGCCTTGACCATTAAAATACATTCCGGCATACGGTGACTTCCGCATAATAGGATTGGTTGCAAACGTAATTTTCGCCGTGCATGTATTTGGATTTTTTTCTGTTCCTGCTGGGCCGAGTGACTTTAACAAGGCCCGAATCGTTGGCGCTTCGGTCTTTTGCTGTTCTAGCAGATCGTTCATGTGATACTCAAAAAAAACATCTTGATTGTTTTTTATTCCAATGAAAAAGACCCTTTCTCTTTTTTGAGATACACCATATTCTGTTGCGTTTAAAATAAATGGGCTACAATGATATCCAAGCCTGCTAGCTCGTTCAAGGTATTTTTTTCTTACCGGCTCCCATTTATCTAAAAAGCCGAGTGCCTTTACATTTTCCATAACAAATGCTCTCGGCTTGACTCGTTCCACAACATCCAAAAAAGTAAAAATCAATTTACTTCTAGCATCGTCCGGGTCCATTTTGCCTGCAACTGAAAATCCCTGGCAGGGAGGACCGCCAAACACGAGATCAGTTCCCTCATAATTGTTCATCTTTTCGATGACATTATTGATATCATCATTGACTATAGTCCTACCTGGATGATTAGCTTTATATGTTTCAGCGGCTTCCTTCATGAGCTCATTAGCGAAAATCACATTGACACCAGCTTTTTCAAAGCCGATGTCCATTCCGCCTGCACCTGTAAACAAGGAAACAGCCGTTAATGCTTGGTTCATGTCAATCTCCTAATACGATTTGAAGTGTTTCACAACTCCTAATAGTATAACACAGATTTTGTCTTCATTCAATTTCAAGTTGATTGAATTATGTAATTGGCCAAAGCATCACTCTGACACTTTGACCGCTGCGCTCCATTCTACCATAGCAGAGGGGCTTACGCTCAGGACAGCAGTGCAGGCTCAATCAGCACCGCCGCATTCCTGACCTGATACGTCACACCGCTGGCTTCTCCCTTTGCCTTGCGGCAACACACCTCCGGGTGCTGCGCTGCAAGGGCATCAAGCTGCTTCTGCAAGGCGGGATTCAGCGTAAATACGCTGCTTGTCCCGTCCTCGCTGGCGTAGATCATGGTTTCCAGCTTAAACATTGTCATCGGACTCGACAAAATCTTCCTTCCTCCATTCCTTGTCCTCCTCGATGTCCTGCATCAGGAGCAGCATATTGGTGTAGCACTCCATCTCGGCACGGACAAAGTAGAACATCTGGTCGTACCAGTCTGCCAGCGTTTCGTCCTCCAGTTTGCGGACGAAATCGAACACCAGTCGGTTCAGATCAGGATCAACCGTCAGGCCGGCAACCTCATACAGCCGCTTGCGGGTCAGTGCCAGATCGGGGTTGCCGTAGGCATAGAGCAGCTTCTTTTCGTCAAAAGTCAGTTTCATAGGCGTGTACCTCCATATCAAAAAAGGGCCTGCCGTGTGCAGACCCGATGTAACGAAAAGACCGCCTTGCAGTTATGCAGGGCGGTCAAGGGAACTCAGGATTGGAGAAAATCCCGGAGTTCATCAGCGAAAAAGGAGATTTTGGCGATAGCAGCTATCGTTATGCAAGGCAGGACGAAAACCACAAATGCGATAATCAGCATTTTCAGGACTTCGCCGCCGTCTGCCAGCTTCATGATCCAGCTTGCCAGAGCCACGAAGAAGAACAGTCCCGCCAGAAGATTTGTCAGGACAGTGGAGAAGGTCGTGAGGAAGATACCCACCCACTGCGCCAGAATCAGCAGCAGAAGCAGCGGGAGAAGGGCAAGTTTCAGCATCGGTTTCAGCACAGTCATCGTAGGCACCTCCTTAGATAAAGATCAGTTCTTTCTGGATGATTTCCTCGGCACGGTTGCGGATGCTGTTCATCTGGCGCACCCATTCCAGTTGATCGGCAGCTTTCAGGGTTTCTGTCACGCCCTCGGCTTCCTGCATCTGCCGGATGGTCAATGCAAGCTGTTCCTCGGCCTGCTTGTCCAGCTTGGCAAGGTAGCCGCCCAGTTCACCGGACAGGAGCAGGTGGTTGTACCGGATGGGATGCTGTTCCTTCAGGTACATCTTATGTAGGCGACCCCACCGCCCGGTGGGGTGCTGCTCTGCCGGGGCTGCTGCGGTCAGATTCGGCAGATAGTAGTCATTGACAAGGGTGTAGTCCAGACCGTTAGCGTTGTCATGGATGGAATTTTTC
>OKRY01003903.1_pt1 | contig 10735 bp, 6 predicted proteins | sample 1601121 | NCBI WGS metagenome assembly OKRY01 (sample SAMEA3541546, study PRJEB24748) | human gut metagenome | biome: human gut; feature: human-associated habitat; material: faeces | place: China | collected 2012
ACAACCGCTGTTCCTGTCTCATGGCTGACTACAGCCTCCTGCACCTGGTCAAGGGCCTCAAGACTCTTCTTGACTCTGGCTTCACAATGTCCACACATCATACCTTCGATCTTCATTGTCTTTGTCATAACTTTGTCCTCCTTGATTCTATATCTTTTATTTTTATCATAAATGTCTGTCAAATTCAACCTCAGCGCATTTGTAACAACACAAAAACTTGACAGGCTCATGGCAAACGCTCCGAACATAGGATTGAGCGTCCAGCCAAATATCGGGATCCACACGCCGGCGGCAAGTGGTATTCCAATTATATTATATATAAATGCCCAGAAAAGATTCTCTTTTATGTTCTTAACTGTTGCCCTGCTGAGTCTTATGGCCGCCGGAACATCTGTGAGCTCACTCTTCATGAGAACAACATCCGCAGCATCTATGGCTATATCCGTGCCTGCACCTATGGCTATTCCTATATTTGCCCTTGTGAGTGCAGGGGCATCATTTATTCCATCACCAACCATGATCACATGCCCCTTCTGCATGAGATCGCGCACAACGCTCTCCTTGCCGTCCGGACGCACGCCCGCTATTACTCTGTCCACGCCGACCTGCTCTCCTATGGCTTTTGCGGTTCTCTCATTATCACCGGTTAACATAACTACTGAAAGTCCCATTGACTGAAGCTGGCTTATGGCCTCAGCGCTGTCCTCCTTCACAGTATCCGCCACGGCTATTATTCCAAGGACTCTGTAATCTCCGTCAGCCTCCTCGGCAAAGAACATAGGTGTCTTTCCCTGCTGTGATACCTTCTCCGCACTGTCCTTCATCGTCTCAGGTACATCTGCATATCCCTTTATATAATCCATATTTCCGCCGATGATCTTTCTGCCGTTCAAACTTCCCATCAGACCGTTGCCCGCAACAGCCTTGAAATCGGATACCTCATAATTTTTATCCTTCTGTGCATCACCTGTCTGGTAATTCTCACTGTAGTATCCAACCACAGCTCTTGCCAGAGGATGCTCTGACAGCTTCTCCAGAGCCGCAGCCTTCTGCATCAGCTCGTCACCACTGACATTCTCGGCTGCCAGTATATCCGTCACTACAGGCTCTCCCTTTGTGATCGTTCCGGTCTTGTCCATGACCACTATGCTGCTCTTTCCTGTCTCCTCAAGGGCGGTCGCCGTCTTGAACAATATTCCATGCTTGGCACCTATTCCATTTCCCACCATGATCGCAACAGGTGTGGCAAGTCCAAGTGCACATGGGCAGCTTATAACAAGTACCGATATTCCTCTCGCCAGCACATAACCGGCATCCTTACCCACTATTATCCACACTATCATCGTGATAAATGCTATCAGTATGACAACAGGTACAAACACTCCCGAAACCTTATCAGCAAGCTTTGCTATTGGAGCTTTGGTAGCCGCCGCATCACTTACCATATCTATTATCTTGGACAGTGCGGTATCCGCACCTACCTGTGTAGCACGACATTTCAGATAACCCGACTGGTTGATCGTCGCCGCAGACACACGGCTTCCTGCAGTTTTATCCACAGGTATACTCTCACCCGAGAGAGCTGACTCGTCCACAGCGGAATCCCCCTCAAGGACTACTCCGTCCACAGGGACGCTCTCACCCGGTCTAACGGCAAATATATCTCCAACCGCAACTTCGTCTATATCCACGGTGACCTCCTCACCATCCCTGATGAGAACGGCTGTCTTCGGGGCAAGATCCATCAGACCTTTGAGTGCGTCCGTGGTTCTTCCCTTTGAATATGCTTCAAGCGTCTTGCCGACTGTTATAAGCGCCAGTATCATGGCCGCAGATTCAAAATAAAAATCATGCATGAGCGTCATGACACGCTCACCGTCACCTGCTGTCTGCGCCGCTGTCATGGCATAGAGCACGTACACGCTGTATATGAATGAGGCACCTGAGCCCATGGCAACAAGTGTATCCATATTAGGCGAGCCGTGTATAGCTCCCTTAAATCCACTCACAAAGAATCTCTGATTTATCACCATCACAATTATGGTTAGCAGCATCTGCGTGAGTCCCATCGCCACATGATTGCCGTCAAAGAAGCTTGGCAGCGGCCAGTTCCACATCATATGTCCCATTGATATATACATGAGGGGAATAAGAATTATAACTGCTGCCACCAGTCTCTTCTTCATTTTTCCAAATTCTTTGTCCGCCTCACTCTCACCGGAACCGCTGCTCTTCCCACCTGAATGTGAAGTATTTCCACCAGCGGATCTTCCACCCGCCAGACTCGCACCGTATCCTGCCTTCTCAACTGCAGCCACTATAGTTCCGCTGTCGGCTGTTCCATCCACCATCATGGAGTTGGTCAGGAGATTCACCTGACACGAGGTAACTCCCTCAACATTGGATACGGCCTTCTCGACTCTTGCACTGCATGCACTGCATGTCATTCCTGTCACATTGTACTTGTCCATATATTTCACCTTCCTTTATCAAGCATCAGTCAGTTCGTAACTGCACTTGCCAATAACTGACATATCTATTTCATAAGTCTGGTAACCGTATTTACCAGATCCTCTATAGTATCATCCTTGCCATTTCTTATATCGTCTGCAACACAGGTCCTGATATGTTCGGCAAGGAGCTGTCTGTTGAAGCTGTTGAGTGCCGCATTGATCGCCGACACTTGGAGCACGATGTCTGTGCAATATGCATCATTTTCCAGCATACTCTTCACGCCTCTTATCTGCCCCTCTATCCTGTTCAGTCTGTTGAGAAGCTTCTTATACTCCTCGTCTGTCCTTGTCCTCACCCTGGCTTCCACATCGCTTATCTCTCCGCCATGATGACAGCAGCATTTCTTCTGTTCTTCCATATATCTTTCCTCCAGCCTTATTGAACTCCAGCCATGCAAAATTTGCCTTCGGCAAATGGCTGGAGCTACATGTCAAGTTTTCATAGAAAACTTGACACATCCCTTGTACATCAGCCATTTCTGTTCACATTTCAAATGACGCTGCATATATGCCATCTGTTTATTATCTGCACATTACGGCTGTTAAATTCTCTTTTCATCCACGGATTATATACCCCCTAGGGGTATGTGTCAACAATAAAAAATCCTCATAGACCAATATTTATACCACTTTATCAGTCTATGAGGGTTTTTCTCCTTTAACCTATATGTCTGAGTTTTATTTACTCTGTTGTATCCTGATCGCCCATGTCGATATCAGCATCTCCGATATCAATCGCATCTGCGCTTGACTCATCACTGCTGTCTGCATCGTCAGTATCAGTTATATCAGTCTCATCAATGAGGCTGTCGTCACTTATATCAAAATCTGAATCACTGTCAATAACAGAATCAACTACAGATGAATCATATGTCTGCTGGTTCAGGACATCCTTAAGATCTATCATATCTCCTGTGGTAGCATCTAACATGATGAGCTGTATTGGATAATCCTTATCGAGGCTTCCATCCTCCATCTTGTCGCACTGTGCAAATACCCATACAGGGCTGTATGTGTACTTATCTCCATCCTTGAGCTTGTAGTATGTAAGTCTTACATCGTTGAACTCAATGGTGCTGTACTGTGTCTTGTTGTCTGTGTAATACTTATTTACAGCCTCCGGAAGCTTCTTGAGTGCATCATCCCAGCTTATAAGATCAACATTGTCCTTCTTGTCTCCTGTTGCCCTGAAGGAATCAAGGCAATATGCTGAGATAAGTCCATTGTCATCAATGCCGAGCTGGAATGTCTCATCCATGGTGTCATACCACGTTTCATCACTTGTTGCGAGTGTGTCAAGGCCGTATACATTAGGTGTATATGGAGCCACACCGTCCACAGAACGCTTATATGTTACCATGTAACCATTCTTCTCTGCGGCAACTGTGCTGTTTGATGCATCGCTGTAATCCCACAGCAGATCAAAATTACTTGTTTCTATGACATCTGAGATTCCACATGATGCAAGGAAATCTGTTCCCTTCTGCTCAGCATCTGCCGCACTGATAGAAGCTGTGTTTGCGGAAGCCTCCTCGTCAGAATATTCACTGCTGTAGCAGTATACACTTGTTGCGCCATCCTTAGGTCTGTACTGTATAAGCTGATCCGATGGATAGTAATCCAGTGAGAATCCACCGCCTGTGGACATGTCATCGCCACTTCCATAGAATGTTACAATGAACTCGTTGTCCCCTACAGATCCGACGAATGTGTCTCCACTGTAATCTCCGGCACCCTCTCTCGTATCAGACGCTGTCTTGAGCTGATCCTTGAGGGTCTTCATGTAATCCTCATAATAGCTCTTGTCATCATCCGATGTTGCCTGATCCATCATAGCCTGAAGTGAATCTATCTCTCTCTGTACATCCTCCTTGTATGGCTTATCCCAGTTATATACATATACACCGGCGCTCACGTCAAATATATTCTCGCACACACGCTTCTTATAGTCATTGTCTACATTGTTACGCTCATAGTAAAGCACTGACATCTTATCTGTGTCAGGCACCTCTATCTCTGTGGCATTTATGGATACATCTGTGAGACCTGTATCTGCATTGATACCCTCAAGCTTGCCATTGTATGACTCCGGTACGTCGAGTCTTGATGCCAGCTTACCGCCGCCACCGCCGTTCTCGTCGTCTCCCATGTTGTAATCCACCTTCTTCTTGCCACATCCTGTGAGCGCAGTTCCTGCCACAAGTGATGTCACCAAAAGCAGCGCCGCCGCTTTTTTGTAACCCGCTTTTCTCATATAAAATACCAACCTTTCCTTACTTAATTGAAGTAATTATAATATATTTTTCCCGCTGACACAACACCATCTGCTATCACTCTTTTGTGATGATGACCTTGCCGTCAACAACCTGAACCTTGACCTTATTGCTGTCGATTCCGGCAGCAGCCAGCATATCAGGGCTTATCTGTACACGATTTGCCTTATCGAGTATCGAGAACTCCTCATGTGAATCATCAGATGAGAAGCCATCTGTCGTCAGCTCGTTCATTCTGTCCTTGTAAGATTCCTTCATGATCTTCTCTGTGCTAATCTTGCCGTCCGCAATCATAACCACACGTCCCACCTTATTTGCAAGACTTATATCATGTGTAACTATGATTATCGTTATCCCGAGCTCTTCGTTCAGCTTTCTGAACAGATCCTGTATCATGTTGGATGTCTTGCTGTCCACGGCTCCCGTCGGCTCATCCGCAAGAAGTATCTTCGGATTATTTGCCAGGGCTATGGCTATGGCAACTCTCTGCTGCTCACCACCTGACATCTGAGATGGATATGAATTTATCTTGTCCTCAAGTCCCACTCTGCAGAGCAGATCATGGGCTCTTGCATACTTGTCTTCCTTGTTGCTCTTGTCGAAGTACATAGGTACCTGAACATTCTCTATGGCTGTCATATATGGCAAAAGGTTTCTGGAGTTTTTCTGCCACACAAATCCTACAGTGTGCTTTCTGTACTCCACAAGCTCCTTATCCGTCATCGCAAACAGATCCTTGCCGTCGACATACAGCTTTCCGGCCGTAGGTCTCTCAAGTCCTCCGATCATATTGAGGAGTGTGGACTTTCCTGATCCCGACTTTCCGATGACCGCCATGAGCTCGCCGTATTTGATGTTGAGCTCCAGCCCCTGAAGAGCCATGACCTCCACATCGTCAGTCTTGTATATCTTGACAAGGCTGTCACACTCTATGATATTCTCCTCCGAGCCAAGGCGCTCCCCGCCGGATTCTTTATCTGTGCCAGCCTCAGGATCTGCTTCCACGGCTTTCCCGCTGTCAGTGCCCTCGTCTTCCTGAAGATCCATGCCGTACACGAACTCCTGCGCCTCCTGGCCATCCGTGTTCTCCATGTCCTGTGTCTCCACATCCGGTGCTATAGTTTCAGGCTCCACAGCATCGTTCTTCTTTTTTCTGAATAAATGCTTATCGCTCAACTATCTCACCATCCTCTATCTCATATACTACATCACCGAGCTCCATAAGCTTCGGATCATGTGTCGTCATGACTATCGTTATTCCTTCCTTGTACACCAGCTCCTGGAACAGCTTCATCACCGCAAGTCCCGAAGCCGTATCAAGGGCTCCTGTAGGCTCATCAGCAAATATTACCTTTGGCTTATGAGCCACCGCTCTGGCTATGGCAACTCTCTGCTGCTCACCACCTGACATCTGATTCGGAAAATGCGTCATTCTGGATGACAGACCCACCAGATCGAGCACTTCTTTTATACGGGCATCCCTGTTGCCCTCATATTCCGCAAGTCTGAGTCCGAAATCGACGTTCTCATATGCACTCATAATCGGGATCAGGGCAACCGACTGGAATACAAATCCTATATTGTATCTTCTCAGCTTCTCCTTTTCCTTCTCGTTCATCTCGCTGTACACGTGGCCGCCGACTATCACTTCGCCCTCAGTAGGCTCATCCAGCGCGCTCAGGATATTGAGCAGTGTCGTCTTACCCGATCCTGAACGACCTTTGAGTATAGTGAGCTTTCCAGCCGGGACTGTTATATCTATTCCCTTGAGTGCATAGAAATCTTCTCCGCTTCCAAGTCTGAAACAGCGTTTGATTCCATGTGCCTCTATCATAATTTCATCCATAGATTAATCCTCCCCCAGCTTTAATGCCTGTGTTATATTCATCTTCTTCAATATAGTTCTTATGACTACGAAACATACAACAAACATAAATACAACAACCGCTGTGAGCTTTATGATGTCGTAAGGATCCACAGCTATCGATATCGCTATGTTGTGTGATTCCGGCAGATAAACCACGGCAACCAGCTTGACGAAAAGCGCCGTAGCCGCAGCACCAACTCCGTATCCCGCCAGACTGGCAAGTACCGAGCTGAATATCTGCTCATTTATGAGCATCTTGTTGATTTCACGCATGCTCATACCCATAGCTCTGTAGATACCAAACAGAAGTTCTCTCTGTTTGATGGATGTTATCCAGTATATCAGGAATCCCACCGTACAAAGTATGATCGCTATGATAAATGACAGTGAGAACAGACCATTTGTTATGAGCACCAGAGGTGACTCCTGCATCTCTGACACATCCTTATCCACACTCTCATACTGCACTATATTGACATCCTCATCACTGAGTGCCTGAAGTACATCCTTGTAGTCCACACCATCCTTGAGATGCATCCATACCTGGTATGGTGTCTGACTGAATGCACCAACAACATATGCATAGTTGGCAACTACGAGGTATCTCTCCACCTCCTGCATCTCTCCCTCGGAATCCTTCTCATACACATACTGTTGGAATCCTGGGAATGCATCCACTATGGCACATACCGTTCCGCTAGGAGATGCGATCTCCTCCTTCTCCTTGCTTGCAATAGGACTGTATCTCGCATAGTTTATGGAATCTCCAACCTTTATATTGTACTTCTTTGCAAGGTTTGATGAAATGATGACTCCATTCGACACTGTTGCAAGATCATTCAGGTAATTGTACCAGTGCTCCTTGTTGAGTCCGCTCTGCAGTCTGGCCGTCTCACCGAACTCCTTGGTGTTGATACCCATGAGTACGCTGCCCGCCAACTCCTCGCCGCCCGCTTTTATGACGGTATTGTCGTCGTATATGACTCTTGTCACCTTGTCGCACAGGCTGTCCTCGAGCTTTGTAAATCTCTCAAAATCCTGCTCTGTGTAATACCAGTGGGTCTTCTTGTCTTTGTCTATGTATGTTCCTCTGGTCCACTGCTCCTGTACCACAAGATCCGTTCCCAGATTGTAATCTATTCGCTGTGTCTTGTTCTTATTTATGGTTCTTGCCATGTTCGAGTTGAACATACCCATGGCTATTGTCATTACAAGGAACACTGATATGAATCCCTGCTTCTTGACCGTACGTGTGATCTGCAGGAATGATGCGTACACAGCCGGTGACCATCTCTTTCTTCCGATCCTGTATATCAGTCTTATCAGGTATTTGATGAGTCTGAGCACCAGAAGTCCCACTGCAAATATAAAGAGTGAGGAGTTCAGGAAGATGACCGGATCAGGTCTTGAACCCGCAAGTATATCGAGTGCTATCGTCGATTTCTGCTTGTTGTAATTGTACAGGAGGTATATTGAAAGTGCCACAAGGATGACGTCCACAAAGAACTTCTCCCAGAATGGCTTGTAATTTACCTTTCCTGTTCTGCTCTTCTGCTCTACTATGGAGTTCTTGGCGTATTTGAACACCGGAAGTGTCACAAATAATATAGCTATAACAGCGGCAGCCAGACTGTATACTATCATCCACGGATCTACTCCATAGAAATGTGTATCCTTAAATCCAAACTGCAGGAACGAATCCGTGCTTGCCGCAAGCTTACACAGAAGATATCCTATAGGGATTCCTATCACTATGGCTATCGCCGACAGTATCGCCGACTGTCCAAGGTATATTCCGAGAACCTGCTTCGTGCTGGTACCACGGCTCTTGAGCATGGCGATCTCTCCATCCTCCATCTCAAGTATCTGACTTGATACCATGTAAATGAATGCCAGAAGCAGAACCAGTATTGGGAGCTCCAGAACCCATATGATTATACCGATGGTTCTTGCATCGCCTTTATAATCTATGAGCACACTGCTGAAATTCTGCTCAAAATATTTATCTGACTTCTCAAATGACTGGAGATAATACAGCGTGTCCATGGCATTCTTGTGTGTTATCTGTGAGTAGTCAAGCATGACGTGATCCACGTAGTATATTGTGAGGAAGCCGTACTTGCCTATCATGTCGTTGAAGTCATCCTTCTTCACATATACCTCGCTGTCGAGATCTGCAAGCTGGTCATACCAGAAGCTGTCTGAGTAATCCTTCTCCTCAAATACACCTACGATCTGATACTTCATAGGATTGCCCTGTGAGTCAACGGCATCGCTGAGTCCGGTATCTATGCTGAATACCTCTCCAACGACAAGGCCGTATTTGTCAAGGTTTCTCTGTGAGATGATACAAGGATACACACCATCCTCTGTCTTGGCATCCTCGAGTGACGTCCCATATGTTATGTTCACATGATCCTCTATCTGTGGCATATATGTCATGTTGAAGCTGGTCCTGTGATTCAGGTTGCTCTGGGTGTAACCCGCCTGAAGTGACAGGCTGGTCTGCTTCTGCAGAGCATCTATCTCCATGTAGTAGTTCCACATGTCCTCATATTTGCCGATCCTGCCAAGCACTGCATCGGCATCGGCATAATCGTCTACCGCGCATGAGCCTGATCTGCCGATAGTTGCCGGATACTTGTTCTGCTCTACCATCGCCGCGTCAAACTTGGACGACATGAGCATATCCAGCGCTCCGTTTTTGAACATTGGGTTGCACGATGCAACAGCCACCAGCAATATGATTCCAAGCAGGAGACATGCATTTAACCACTTCTTGTTCAATAATTTATGTGATAAAAATTTAAACATTATATCTCCTCTCTGCTACTCTGCTGTTGTCGCATCTCCGCCAGATGAATCCGATCCGCCATCCGACTGGCTGTCTGCGCCTGACTTTGAATTATCGGAACCATCTGATGAACTCGATGAGCCACCGGTGGATGTTGCTCCTGATTCCTTAGCTATGACATCGCCCTCTGAAAGACCTGACAGTATAACCGTCTTGGTCTTGTCTGCCTCGCCGAGAGTGACATACTGCTTTATGATCTCATCATCCTTGATGAGCCATACATAGTCATACTCATTTGAATTGTTCTTGCTCGTCTCATGATAGATCATGTTGTTAGGTATCATGACTACGTTCTCATAGGACTTTGTCGGGTAGCTGACCTGATATGACTTCGGCTTCTTGTAAAAGCTTGCATCATCAACCTTTATATAATACTTCAGTTCATCACTGCCTGAACACTTGGTTACGTGAACCCCGCCCTCTGAATCAGTACTGATATATGACTTGGAGCTGTCTCCGGTGCTTCCGACACACACTCCGCTTATCTTTTTACCGCTGTTGTTCTTATTTGATATTGAAACCTTCTGGTTTACAGCAAGTTTTCCCTCTGATATGGATATCGCCAGGATCACATTGTCGTTGCTTCCGACTGTGCCGGCGAGAAGATCGCGCAGAGCGGCATCGAATACTTCATCATCTACCACCCCGCCCTCACCTATTACGCAAGGGATTACGGCATCCGGCAGGTGGCGATCGAGGCCGACGGCAAGGAACCTTCGGCCAAGCAGCTGACGCAGGTCATCCGTCAGGCCCGCGAGGACGGCGTACGGCGCATCCTCTATCAAAGTCAGTTTCCGGCATCCGCCGTGGAGATCATCGCACGCGACATCGACGCAGAATATGTCGAAGTGGACCCGCTGCGCGAAGATGCGATCGCCAATATCGACGCGATAACCGACATAATCACACGGCGATGAATCTGGTAACGCTACGCGACGTCGGCGTCGCATACGACGGCTACGAAGCCCTGCAGCACGTCGATCTGGAGATTACGGACAACGACTTTCTGGGTGTCATCGGCCCGAACGGCGGCGGCAAGACGACCCTTGCAAATATTGTAACAAGATTTTTTGACCCGCAAAAAGGGCGCATACTGATAGGGAATATCGACATACGCGACATTCCAAAGGAAACATTGATGAATAAGGTGTCCTTTGTATTTCAGAATAGCCGTCTTATCAAAGCGTCCATATTGGAAAATGTGCGTATGGCAAAGCCTGACGCTACA
>OKRY01003908.1_pt1 | contig 10732 bp, 13 predicted proteins | sample 1601121 | NCBI WGS metagenome assembly OKRY01 (sample SAMEA3541546, study PRJEB24748) | human gut metagenome | biome: human gut; feature: human-associated habitat; material: faeces | place: China | collected 2012
ACGGGTTGGTCATATAGTAATTTTTGCTGTTCAGCTTATCGGTGGCTACCCGCAGCCCCTCACCAAAGCGCTGATAATGGACGATCTCCCGCTCCCGCAGGAACTTGATTGGCTGGATAATATCCGGATCGTCTACCAGGCGCAGAATGTTGTCATAGGTGACCCGCGCCTTTTGCTCCGCCGCCAGATCCTCGTTCAGGTCGGCAATGGTGTCGCCCTTCACGCCGATACTCGCTGCGTTCCAAGGGGAGCCACTGGCAGAGGTTGGATACACACCGGCGGTGTGATCCACAAAGTAGGCGGCAAATCCGGGATTTTCTTCGATCTGCTTTTCCGTCAAGTTCCGGGTCAGTTGGTGCACCATAGCGCCGATCATTTCCAGGTGCCCCAGCTCCTCCACACCAATGTCCGTAAGCAAACCCTTCAACTCCGGATACGGCATAGAATACCGCTGGGACAAATAGCGCAGACTGGCACCCAATTCCCCATCCGGGCCTCTTTATTGCATTTAGATATAATTAGGTATAGAAAAAGGCCGAACAGTCTTGTGAACTGCCCGGCCTTTTCTCACATCAGCATTGTCGATATTGGAATTATGCGGATAATATCACCGTTTTTGGCTTTAATGCCAACAGAAAGTTGTTTGTAACGCAATCCATCATCCATTAAAACAGCTTCGATGATCACATAGTCCGCAGTTTCAACCAAATCTTTGGTATCTTCCACAATCATTTTTCATTCCTCCTTTGTTTTTTGTTATACTACAAAGGAAGATGTGTTGTCAAGCGTTTTTCATTGAACTTGGTAAAAATTGCAACTTACTCACTTGCCTCTATTTTTAGCCCAGTAAAGTTCATAGCTTCAAAAATCCTGTTAATATGCTCGAAAGCTATGCCCTGTATTTCATCAAGGCAATGATCAAGAATATAATCTCTTAGCTCTTTTGTATCCTCCGGATGCATATTACATTCATAAATAAATTCCGCAGTTGCGCTTACGATTTTTTCAGCGTCCTTCTTATCCTTTTCATACACAGACGCATTAAAAGCCAGCAGTAGAGTATCATCATCCCCATTCAATGGGAATTTGGGTGAAACAAAGCACTCTATTGCCAATTCTTCTTTTCCATCCTTAATCAACTTAGTATCAACAGCAATTTGACTTATTTTGTATGCTTGTAATTTCAAATTATAGTTCATTGATTTACCCCTCCACTCGTAATTAGATTTCTACTTATGCCATAAGAAAATCCATCTTCGCCTGATTTATAGGCATCTTTATCAATGGAAAATTGTGGAGCATGCTCTGTCCGAGACAGCCTTGATGGGACAAGAAAAACAACCATTGGATCAGTCGTTTTTTTCAATGAGGCTCGCAATGCCTCATTCACATACGCATTTAATGTCATATCGCGTTTGGTTGCTGCCGCCCATATATCCCTGTGCAATTCCGGACTTACTCTTACATTGAATGAGCCGCTAAAGCTTTTGTTTGGATCTTTGCCCTCCTCTTCGCAAAATTCCAAATAATCGTCCACAGCCTCTTTGAAAGCTTGTTCCACCTCGCCTGCGTTTTCGCACTCAAATGTGACTAAATCACGAATGCCCTCTATTTTGCCGAAAAGGATTTGGTCTTCTTGGCTATATTCCACATTCGTAAAATACCCTTTGTACTGAATAACATTGCTCATTTAATATCACCATTCCTTTCCATAGCAGCAATTATGCTTCTAATCGCAGCTTTTCTAACATACGCATCGGATCCATGAGGTTTGTGAAGAAATATTGTCGTTTTTTCTACATCATCCCTCTTTATAAATCCTACTCGAGAACCAGATGTTTTCCCTTTATTATTCTCACTATAACCGTAATGTTTCATGATTTTTCTTAATTCCTCATAGGTAAAATCACTTGGAACTAACAAAAACCGTTTCCAGAGCTTTTCAAACTGGCTCAATCTTTCCCACCTCTTTGCAACTAATTTGCAGTTGCATTCTATCATAAGAGTATGTGAAATTCAATAAAAACATGATTTTTTTTATCTTTTTGTCATATTTTTTGATAAAAAACAAAAGAAGCCCACCGGATAACGGTGGGCTTTTTGCTTTACTTGATGAATTTACGGTCAATATCCTTTTCCCATACACACAGCCAGCCGGAGGGGCAGCGCGCCCACAGGTTGCCGGTGCTGAGCAGCTTTGTCTCCAGCACGGTGATGGTGGTGCCTGTCCGAAACATAGCGTCTGCTTTCGACTTACTGCTTGTAGCGTGTCGCCGGCCGTCGGCCGTCAGGTCTTTAACCTTTTTGCGGCCGGTGGCAGCACCTGCGCCTTTGTAAATCCCACGCACTGCGGTGGTGGTGTATGTACCAGGCTTAACCGTCGGTGCCTTGGATGTTGCCTTTTTGTAATTGACATCGCTTTCTGCGTACACCGTCTTGCCGCCTTTGGCGTTCGTGAACAGCCAAATGCCGCTAATATCGGAAGCAAGGGCGGCAGGCTGTACATACACTTCCCTGGCGTTCTTGACCTTAGTGTACTTCCGGCGGTTTGCGGTCATGGTGAACTTGCCATCATACCAGTACGGGTCCAGCACGATCAGGTTACCGCTCTTGTCCAGTCCGCCCACATACACATAGTGGCCGCCGTTGGAGAACAGCTGTTTGCCGCCACCACTGACGCACACTATAGCTTTGCCGCCTGTTTTTAGGTGGTTCTTCAAGTCAGCAACGGTCTTTGCCCGCTTGCTCACAATGGAGAAATGCCTCTCGATGAACGCTGCCACCTTATCCATATCGGTGCCGTCTGCACTGCGTGCACCCATCAACAGGCACTTCTGTGTCCAGGCTGCTGTGTCTAAGCCGGTAAAGCCGAAGTTATGGAGCACCATAAGACTGGCGCACACTCCGCAACCACTGGTATAGATACAGCCGGAAGTGCCGTATTTATAGGGGTGGAATTTGCTGGGGTAACGAATAGATTTACATTTTTCGGTTGTCTGCCTGCAGTAATACAGCTTACTCATGACTGACCGCCTCACTCTCTGCCGTCTCCGTGCGCTCCAGCGCAAGGGTTTCGTCCGCCTTTAGTGCAGCCTTGGTGAAGCTGTTGTTCTTCCACCAGGCGGCAAGGGAAGCCACCACGGCTACCACTGTTGACACAGCGGTGTACACCTCATCGTCACTGAACGGCAAAGGGTTCTTGCCAAAGGCATTCAAGAGTACATTCAGCAGAGATACCGCCAACACGACGGTTCTTGCGATTGTTCCTGCGGTTACTTTCATTTTTTAGTCCTCCTTTTGCTCCTCCGGGAGCGCAATAATCTCATTATAAAATCTGGTCATCATACCATTGCCGCCCAGGGCATGATAGGCGTCGTACACCTTGACCATGGCTTCTTTGGCATAGAGGGGGCAGTAGCCCCGCTCGGTATGCTTGTCGTGCTGCCGTATGATCTCGGCACGCAAAATGGATTGCAGGCCATTTTCAATGGCAATATACCGGGCTGTGGTGACTTCATCAATTGCTTTTTTGCTCTTTTTTCTTGCAATCAATGAAGCGATAACAGCAGACACGGCGCTGCCCACCACCGTGGACACGGCAGCAGTCAAGGCGGCCGTGATAAATGCGTTATACATCGGACTCACCCCCTTGCAGGGCGTTGATCTCCGCCCGGTATTCTGCCCGCTGCTTGCGGATCGGCGCATATTCATCCTCAGACAAAGCGCCGTCCGTGTACTTCAGACAGAGGTAATCCGTCTCGGCAAGTTCAGACTTCAAAAACGCAATACGGCTTTCGGTTTCCACATTCATTTTTCCACCCCCAATACTTCAACTTGCGTGCCTGCGCCAATTGTTCGTCCATTGGTTGGGAAACCTAACGACTTAATCGCACCATGAGCCTCCACATCCTTGAATATGTTGAAGTTAACCTTGTTGCTAAGCCATATACAGCCTTTTTCCATGACATCAGCTGGGTTGAAGCCACTTGACTTATCTGATTTGTTTTGCATTACACGCACCATGTCAGCAGTCAATTCAACCTCTGCAACAACGAAGCTTCCCTTATCTTTTGCAACATCGAAACGAAACGCATTGGGTATGTAAGTCTCAGATGTGTACGAATTCAAATATACAGTTTGGTCTCCGGCACTACTATTGGTAGTAGTTCCAACGCTAGCCATGCGCAACTTAATTTTTCTGCACGGCTTAGACAAAATCCAGGTTTGCTTGTCCGTTGTATCAGCGTCAAATGTCTTGGAAAACACAGGTTCCCAGGTCTCAACGCCAGATGCGCCGGGTTCACCGGGATCCCCCTTATCTCCCTTGTCGCCTTTGGCACCATCATTACCGTTCACGCCATCTTTGCCTGCGGCGCCTGTATCGCCCTTGGGGCCTACGACCTCACCCAGAAGCACAGTGGTACCGTCTGTGTAAGTGATCTGTAGCTCTCCGGCTTCTGTGATCTGTGCATCGGTGATACCAATGCCATCCGCACCGGCAGGTCCTTGTGCACCGGTGTCGCCCTTTGCGCCCTTTGCACCACGCGGTCCCTTAACATTACCCAAGTTATCCTCTTCGCCGTCAGAATACTCCAGTTGCAGTTCTCCATTGTCATTCACCCACGCGGTATTGATACCGCGACCGTCCGTACCATCTTTACCGGGAGCACCATCTGCGCCTGGCGCTCCGTCTTTGCCGTCCGTGCCAGGAACACCCTGTGGGCCCACTGCACCATCTTTTCCCGGTTCGCCCTGCGGTCCTCGCTCTCCATCTTTACCAGAAGCGCCCTGGGGACCCGTGTCACCCTTTGGGCCTTTAATGTTCACCGGTTCCGGGTTGTCCTTCCCGCCGTCATTGGTCCAGCTGATCTCCCCCGCTGCGGACACACTGGGCGTATAAGTGGTGCCATTCACACCCTTACCAATATCCTTGAGCAGAGCCTGCACCTTGGCGTAATAAGACTCCAACTCCGTTGGATCAGGCGCGTCTGCCTCCACAGCCGCCGCGTCATAAGAACCTGGGCGCACATAAAACACGCACGGCTCCGGGCTTATACGCTGCACCAACTGCTCACCGTCCATAGCATAGCCGTAAACGCCCAGGCGGCACATTCCCTCTTGCAGCGGCGGGGCGAAACACTGTCCATCCACCACAGTGGCAAACTGGCCATTCATGCACACCCGCACGACCAGATCGGCGTATGCCGGATCCAGCTCTACCACACAGCGGATCTGATTGACATTCTCAGCTGTCACCGGGTCTTTGTTTTGTAAGATCACCGCCTGCTGGGTGACCTTAATATTTAATGTCTGCATAAAATCCTCCTTTTTGACATAAAAAAACAGCGTGCCTAAGCCGCCGTTTGCAGTTGACTGCAATTTGTATTTTACATGGGAATCACCTCCTGTTTTCTTGCAATCTGCGGGGAAGTGTGGTATGGTGGGGAGTGAAAGGAGAGATGAAGATGAAGTCTAAGGCCAAAGTGTGGATCCTTGTTGTGACCGTTGTAGTGGCGGTGGGGGTCGGTATCGGTGTGTGGGTGCACTATGATCGAGTGCATGATCAGGAGACAGCCAGTCTGGTAGATCACGCTGTATCCAGTGCACTGGCTGGTGTTACTACACAGCCCACAGAGGCCACTACAGAACCGGCAGCCACAAAGGCGACCGCAACCACAACAACTACAAAGCCCACAACCACTAAGAAGAAAAAGAAGAAACATACTACCACGCAACCGCAAGTAGTGTATCGCACCGAAAGGAATGGCACAGTAGCCCCGGCCGTAATAGTAACAGACACAAGAGAAACAACCACTAAACGAACGAAGCCAGTCGGAGCCATTGGCGAAGTTATCCATTCAGATGATGGAGATTACTGGGCAACGAACAAATGTGCAACGCTTGATCCCGACGAATATGGAGGCAGGATTAGCGCACTAATATTCATCGATCAACATGGCAAAGAGTTTATATTTCCTGAGGAGAATTCTAAAACTCGCCAATATTTATAACCACAAGCGGACAGGCAATTGCCTGTCCGCCTTTTTTGTTTACAGTTTTGCTTTCAATGCATCCACCTCTGCCCGCAGATCGTCCAACTGCTGTTTTTGCTCTTGAATGAGCTTAAGCATTGCCGGGATCATAATACGATCTTGCCAACTTTCCGGCCGTCCATCTTCATCATAAATCACTGCATTAGGATAGTGCAGGGCCAAATCCTCTGCCACCAAGCCGATTTGTGTGCCACCGACCAGTTCTTTGTCCCGACACTCCGGCTTGTAGTTGTACTGGCACACCTGTACATCGTAAAGACCGTTTGGATCCAGCACAGCGTCTTCTACCGGCTTAATGTTCTCCTTGTACCGTTCCGATGAGCTTGCAACCGTAATAACGCCCTTGGTGTTTACGACAAGAGGAATTGTTCCGCTTGTTGATGCAAAATTCAGAAATATGTCGCCGCCGGATTTGACATCTCCTGTTGTTGTAAGGCTGCCATTTATTTTCGAATTACTGCCCAAATAGACACTTTTGCCAACAAGGTACAGCACATTGTTTCCATCGTTCGCACTAAGTACGAATCCGCCTTTAGAGTTTATTGTGTAACGGTCTGCGATGCTTCCGTTAAGATCCCAGGATATTTTTGAAAATCCCAAGCCAGTTTCATAAGAGCTGCCTGACTCATTTGTTTCCACCTGCATGTATAGACCGCCATGCATACTCATTCTTAATATGATGTCGCTACCTTCCACATATGTCATATATCCTTTGTTTTTAATTCCGTTTCCGATCACAAGGTGGCCACTTCCCGATGAAGCATTAATTATCTCGCGATCTCTAAAGTCATATATCTTTTTTCTAAAATAAACCGAACCATTGCATACCATATCACCAGCCATCGTTACATACCATGTACCAGTATATGAACCGTTGCTGTTCTTTTTTTGTGCAGAAAACACCCAAGAGTCTTTGGTAGTGGGCTTTTGAATGTATGCACGATAATCACCAAGATCGGCATACAACTCTTTGCTGTTGATATTCCACCCGGCGATCGTGCCTTTATCCGCAAGGATCTCAATACCAGAGAGTCTACCGGCTGAAATGTCCGTAGCATTCAGGTAATACTGGTTGGTTTTTTTGTTGTAGTACACCGCAAAGTCCTTAAAGGGGCCTTGCAGTCCGGTGGTAGAAACAGCCATGCCGTTCTTATTCAGCAGCAGGCAGCGTCCTTTGGTCTTGCCCTCCGCTGCCGGGTACTCTCCGATATAAAGCGCGTCTGACACACCATCGCCGTCCCGGTCGATCAAAGCAGCGTAACCGCCCACTGCGTTCGTGATAGAATCCGTGGCGTCCTGAATGCGCTGCGCCAACGGCGCTGTGACCTGCTGCATAGCCTTAGAGATCATGCGGGAAAGAATGCTTCCGGCAGAGCTGCCCTCCTGTTCTGAACGGGCATGGGCGGCCACATCCATAGTGACGGAGCCATCATAATCATACTCCACACCCATCAAGGGGATATGGTGATCGCCGGTATCGTCCCGGTAAGTGATCACATCGAAACTATCCAACGCCGGATTGGCCGTGAGCAATGTCATACTTCCCGGTCGGTACTGTATGCCCAGGTCAAATACAGTCTCACCCTGGTCGCCATCATCTATGTAGATCATATCAGATACAGCGTTAAATACTTTTTCCGCTTGGGCCTGGGTGGTGATCAGTGGGTTGTCGAAATACAGCACCTCGCTGTTGACCGACAGACTATCTGGTGCAAGAATATTCTTATTCCCATTGTTGCAGCTGATCCCCAGGTAGGTTTTGTCCGTCTCCGCCAGTGAGACCTCTGTGACCGTGTCATCTGTCACCGTGTATTCTGCCGTACCATCATATACCTGGGCGAAAGTATCTACTCGCAACTTGCCCTCTCGGTCAAAGACGGCAGCACAGCCGCAGAACCCAGCCACATAACCGATGGCATCATTCACATTATAGGCAGTGACCTGCTGCTTGCCGTCCTCGTCTGTTTCCGTACCGCAGAGCAAAGAAACATCTACCGTGCCAAAGCCGGAGACCTTGCTCTCCACGCCGGCAGCCAACTCAAAGTTACCCTGGCGTGCCAGGTCTTTTAAGATTGCCAAAGGGGTCTGCTGACCGCTGATGGCGGCAGAATACGGCATAGAAAGATCATACATGTGGTCGTACATTTCCAAAGTGGTACATTCGCCGGACCGAGTGACCTTTTCCGGATAAAACACGCCCATTGGCACCCACTCCACTGCACCGTTGACCATACAGCCAAAGTACACCACGGTTTTCTGACCGCGAAGCACGGCACCGGCGGGCACAGCCCACAGAACGCAGTTACACCCACAAGCGTAGGACTTTGCCAGCGCGTAATCGTCATGGCTGATACTGCGGTCAATATTCAGCTCCATAATGTTATTTTGCTCATTTGGGCTTGTAGGATCCGTCTCATCGTTGTAGCCAAAAATGAAATTGCCACATTTAACCTTCACATAGATCCGTTCCCCGTTTTTGATGGCCTGGTTAAAAGCTGTGCTTGTCTTGTACATAAAATACTCCTTTAGCGCTCGATGGCGTCTACTTTGTAGTTGATGAAATACCGGCAATTCCTGGCACCGGAATAGGCTGTCCAACTGGGCGTACCAAAGTAGCAGTTGAACGAAAACACCGTATTCCCGGAAGTATCCTCCAGTTTAATAGAATGCCAGGGCTTACTCGCATTGTTGATCACGCCGTTTAACTTGTCCAGCTCCGCCCGGGTCAATGGCGGAAAGGACAACTGCCTTGTTTTTTTGACCTGAACGATACTGCCGTTCATATAAGCTGACTTGGAGCGGCCCGTGTTAGAGGACCACACCTTTTCATCTGAACAGGATATGGCATTGAATGATGGGTTTGGCATTTTTGTGCCGTCAATATATAGTGGCATACCGTCCCTCCTTACGCTGTAGCCGCAACCGGGTCACGGCCTTTCTTTTCTGTTTGGTTCACATCGTCCAGCACCACCGTGCTTAAATGCTTACCGCCCACATATACCGGGATCGTTACATTGACCGCCTGCCCGTTGCCGCCCAGCATTTGCACCATCATTGCGGCTACCTTGCTGATCCACTGGGTGTTTCGCTCCAAAGGCACAACAGCCTCGGCGCCTTTACCTTCCAGCAGACCGACCTGGCCTTTTTTCAGCACGCCGCCCTTTTCCAGCTCTGGGATAGTGGGTATAGAAAACAACTGGTACTGGCCGTTGGTCACGCTCACGCCCAGGGCGCTGAGCACATTAGACAGTGTGCTGCCAACGCTAATCAGCAGCTTGTCATTGATCTTGCCAACCATATTGTTGACCAGTTTGATCACACCGTTTAAGGGGCCTTTGAACGCATTGGTAAAGGTGGCTTTCAAATTCTTCAGGCCGTTCTTTAAGCCGGTCACGATCTTACCGCCAAGGCCGGTGACTTTTGATACAACGCCATTTTTCCCGGTAAAGAAATTAACAACGCCGTCCTTAAATCCTTTGAATTTTTGGCTGACCTTTTTCCACAGATCGCCGATACCGTCACGTTCGGTAAATTTATATTTTGGAAATGGATTGTACCATTTGCGCTGAAAGAGAGCTTCCGCAAGAGATTGCTGGCTCATTTTCAGATCCTGGGATTTGCTTTCTTCCAGTTTGTTCTGGATCGTGGTCAGAAGTTCGCGGTCTACACGGTCGGACATATAGCAGAGAGCTACGTCGGTGCGTGTGGAAGTGCCGGCTTCATACATTTCCATGATCAGATGCGGATCGCGGATCCGGCGGCGCATCAAGGCAGTATTGAATACGATTGTTTCCACAAAGCCATCACGGGAACCGCGCAGGGATTTGTCTTTATCGGGTTCCTCGATGCTGCGGGACGGGTAAGTACGGCAGTCGATGGCAATAGCGGCTTCATAGCCGTCAATAAAAAGACAGGTGACACCGGACAGAAGATTTTTGAAAATGCTGTCAAAGTCACCGAGAATATCAACTTCTACATAGGGGATGCAGCTTGTAGAAAAGGAAGTTGCATCCTCTGGCATATCATCGGCAGAAATATTGAGGAAGGAGTCCATAAGTTTCAGCATGATTTCATCTTTGGTGAAACCATCAATAAAATAAAAGGCACTATTTTGTCCGCCGATGATCAGAGTTCGTTCGATAATATCAAAGCTTTTTTTTACGGGAAGAGCCCGGTTCATATATTTTGTATTGTCGGTGAGGGAAGCACTGACAGTATGTTTTTCCATATTGAATCCTCCATTCAGAGATAATTTAAAGTTAAGAAAATCTGGAATCCCGGAAATATTTTACTGCCTGGATTCTGCATAGATTTAGCATTTCACAAAAAAAGGAAAATATACCGGATTATGACAAAAGTTATTAAGAAACTTAAGATTTTTTTAGCATGGGAAAAAGATTTTGCTATCTTGCGGAAAAGAGGGTATACTGTACATAATTATAAGTAATATATAAATCCCTAAAGGGATGAAGGAGGACACACTTATGAGTGAATATATGATCATGACAGACAGCACAGTGGATTTACCGAAGGAATACCTGACCGAGGAGCTTGGGGTTCCATATATTCCTCTTACTTATCTGATCGATGGACAGTCTTATGAGGATATGATTGGACTTACCGGGGAAGAATTTTTTGCAAAAGTCAGGGCAGGGTCGATGCCGACAACTTCTCAGATC
>OKRY01003915.1_pt1 | contig 10715 bp, 7 predicted proteins | sample 1601121 | NCBI WGS metagenome assembly OKRY01 (sample SAMEA3541546, study PRJEB24748) | human gut metagenome | biome: human gut; feature: human-associated habitat; material: faeces | place: China | collected 2012
GCTACTTCCCGGATCCGGATCTGGTGATGCTGCACATCACCAAGGAGCACATCGAAGAGATGAAGGCTCAGATGCCGGAAATGCCGCGCGAGCGCCGCAACCGCCTGAAGGGCGAGTGGGGCTTCAACGATTTGGAGATGCGTGACGTGCTCAACGCCGACGCTCTGGATCTGCTTGAGGAGACCGTCAAGGCTGGTGCCACCGCCGCAGGTGCCAAGAAGTGGTGGCTGGGCGAGCTGAGCCGTGAAGCCAACAACAAGGGCGTGAGCCTCGAAGAGCTACCGATCGCTCCGGCCGATGTTGCTGAGGTTGAGAAGCTGATCGCCGATGGCAAGCTCAACGACAAGCTGGCCAAGCAGACCGTCGCCGGTGTGCTTGCTGGCGAAGGCACTCCGGATGAGGTCGTCAAGAAGCATGGCTTCCAGGTCGTGTCTGATGACGGCGCTCTCGAAAAGGCCGTGGATGAGGCTCTCGCAGCCAATCCTGACATCGTTGAAAAGCTCAAGAGCGGCAATATGAAGCCGATGGGCGCCATCATTGGTGCCGTCATGCGTGCCACTCGCGGTCAGGCTGACGCAAAGGCCGTCACCAAGATCGTGATGAGCAAGATCAAGTAACGTTTACAACGATTGCTGACGATTACAGCCGATTGTTGAATCGCAGGAAAACGCACGTTCCAAAAAGCTTGGGACGTGCGTTTTCTTTTCGTTATTCCGGAAAAGGGATTTCAAAGAAAGAGAATGCATAATCGCGAAGCGCATTTTCTTACGATTGCCGACATGTCCTTCAACATCAGGTTATGCTGGTAGAGGAATATGTACAGCGATTGCCGCCGCGCGGATTCACAGCTGACATACAGTCGGGTACAATACCCTCGGTATGGGTGCGGCGACGGTCGTGCCTGCAATGATGTAGGGGACAGGAATAATGCCAGAACAAGTTGAGGCTGCGACACAGGAGCAGTTGGACCAGCAGTCGCGTGAATTGCCGGATCTCATCGTCATTCCGTCTATCAAGGGCGAGATGGTGCATCTGCGTCCGTCCGTGATCGAAGATCTTGAACGTATGGACGCCATTGGGGCGTACATCGGCGCTTCCGGAATCACCGGCAAGGATCGGGTTGCCGAGCGTGGCGCGGTGCATGCGTGGGTGCGTCGTTCCGTGGCATGGTCCCAAGGCGAAACGCCGACCGAATCCGGTGTGGGGGATCCGGAGTCGCGTCGCACGATCGCATGGTCCATCATCACCGAAGCCGACCATGATGGCGATGGCGAGATCGATGCCGCGAATTCCGACAATGTGATTGGCATGATTTTCCTGATCGATATTGACGGTTGGGCTCGTTCCGCGCGCATTCAGGTGGTGCTTGGCAAGGATTACCGCGGCCGTGGCTATTCGCGTGACATCATGCCGCGCGTGATGACGTACGGACTTGCGCCGGAACCGGCAGGCCTTGGCATGCATCGCATTTGGGTTGCCGTGCCCGAGCAGAACACGCGTTCCGTGTCCGTGTACCAGTCGTTGGGATTCGTGCCGTCCGGTCGTTCGCGCGACGCCTTGTGGAACGCTTCGCAGAACCGTTACCAGGATCTGATCGTTATGGACACGCTGGTTGACGAGTTCGACCCGATCCGTTCGCTTGACGCGTTCGGCATGCATGTGATCGAAGATAATCCGGGCGTCAAGGAAGCGTTGAGCGCGCGCGAGCATTCCATTGCCATCCGACTGAATGAGAAGAATGCTTCGAAGCATGATGCGGAAGGTACGGATGTCAACGATGCCGCGGCAGCTGCGCAATCCGTGCAGAAAGCTTCTTCCGATGGTGCTGGTGACGTGGCCGAGGCTGTGCGGAAGGACGCGGAAGGCGCGGAACCTGCGCGACAAAGCGAGCATGATGATCGCAAGTCCGTTACTGGCGATGCCGATGCCGAAAACAGCTGGCCGTACACGGCGGGCGAGCGTAAGACGTCGAAGGAAGCTTGGTGGCGCACGCTTGGTCGTGGTCGCAAGCGCGATACGGAAGGTAAGTGATGAGCGCCGAGGATCTCGATAATTACGAAACCGACGCGGAACTGGCTCTGTATAAGGAGTATCGCGACGTAATCAAGCTGTTTACGTATGTTGTTGAAACGGAACGTCGCTTTTATTTGGCGAATAAAGTCGATTTCAATGTGCGTTCCGCAGGCCAGGACGTGTATTTCGACGTGCGCCTGACTGATGCTTGGGTGTGGGACGTCTATCGTTCCAGTCGTTTCGTCAAGAACGTGCGTATCGTCACGTTCAAGGATGTCAATGTTGAGGAAGTGCAGAAAACCGATATTGACATTCCTGATTCCATCTAGTTGCGCAGTTGCCGGTCACGCGGTTGCCAGTTGTGCGGTTGCTGGTCGCGTAGTTGGATTGCGTAATGTGGTTGCGCGCTTTGGCCGCGCAGTCGGGTCGTGCATCGGCCGGTTTGATGATTGCGTTTTGCATGATGCGATAGCCGTATATCCGGCTGACTTGGCTTGATTTTGTAAGCATTCGCACAAGTTGCGGTGTTCGTTTCCCTACCCTCGGGTAGACTATCAGGGATTTTTGTTTTCATAAGGAGACCTCAAAGTGACGCAAAAGCAATCCGTGGTGATTATCGGCGGTGGCCCTGCAGGCCTGACTGCCGCTTGGGAGCTCGTCAAGGACGGTGGCTCCGAGAACTACGACGTGACTGTGTTGGAAGCGACCCGCGAATTCGGCGGCATCTCCCGCACCGTCAAGCATGATGGCAACCGTATGGATATTGGCGGCCATCGTTTCTTCTCGAAGGACGAACGCATCATGGATTGGTGGAAGGGGGTCCTGCCGCTGCAGGGCGCGCCAAGCTATGATGACAAGAAGCTCGGTCGCGAGCACGATATGGAACCGGGCGGACCGGATCCGGAAGTCGAAGACAAGGTGATGCTTAAGCGTCATCGCGTGTCTCGTATTTACTGGAACCGCCACTTCTTTGACTACCCGATTTCCCTGAGCGCCAACACGTTGAAGGCCATGGGTCCGAAGCTTACGCTTGTTGCCGGCTTCAGCTACCTGAAGTCCATGGTGCACAAGCTGCCGGAAGACAATCTGGAGAACTTCTACATCAATCGTTTCGGCCGCAAGCTGTATTCCATGTTCTTCGAGGGGTACACCGAGAAGCTGTGGGGTCGCCATCCGTCCCAGATTTCCGCCGATTGGGGTGCGCAGCGCGTCAAGGGCCTGAGCATTATGGGCGTGCTGAAGAACGCGTTCCAGAAGCTCCTGCCGAAGAAGCGCAGCAATGCTGAGGTTGAAACCTCGCTGATTGAGGAATTCTGGTATCCGAAGTATGGTCCGGGCCAGCTGTGGGAAACCGTCGAGGCCAACTGCGAGGCCGCGGGCGTGAAGGTCATCACCGACGCGAACGTGGTGGAGATTCGCCAGGCCGACGGCAAGATCGCATCCGTGGTATATGAGGATTCCGAAGGCAACCGCACCGAAATGGCCGCGGACGACTTCATCTCCTCCATGCCCGTCAAGGATCTCATCAACGCCGTGGACGCTTCCAGCCAGCCCGCGCCGAAGGACATGACCGAAATCGCCAACGGCCTGCCGTACCGCGACTTCGTGACCGTTGGTCTGCTCGTCAAGCACCTGCGCCTGTCGAACACCACCGACATTCCCACCCTCGGCAACCCGCCGATCGTGCCTGATTGCTGGATTTACGTGCAGGATCCGGGCTACAAGGTCGGCCGTTTGCAGATCTTCAACAACTGGAGCCCGTACCTGGTCAAGGACGTTGACAACACCGTGTGGATCGGTCTTGAATACTTCTGCGAAGAAGGCGATTCCTTCTGGAACATGTCTGACGAGGAAGCGAAGAAGTTCGCCATCCAGGAGCTTACGCGCATGCAGATCATCAACGGTCCGCAAGACGTGATCGACTCCCATCGTGAGCGCGTGAAGAAGGCGTATCCGGCATATTTCGACACCTACGATCGCATGCCTGAGCTCGTGGAATACCTCGATTCCTTCGGCAATCTGTATTGCGTCGGCCGCAACGGCCAGCATCGTTACAACAACATGGATCATTCCATGGCCACCGCAATCGAGGCCGTCGGCAATATCAAGAACGGCAAGACGTCCAAGAAGAACGTATGGTCCGTCAATACCGACAAGAGCTATCACGAGGAAAAGTAGGTTCCGGCAAGACCTGCACCTGTTGCTGTAAAGCATGTGGTAAAGCGAAAGACCCGTCATGTGATCGCATGGCGGGTCTTTCGCATTGTGATTTGCGATTTGTCATTGACTTGAATGCTTGATTGGCATGAATACGTTGGCACGCCTACGTTGCGTTGGTCTGGATGACGTTGTATGGTTAGGGAAGTTCGAAAACCGTGATATTTCGCGGCGGACTTTCAGTGGCGGAAATTTCCGTATCTCTTTTTACAGCTGTTGCAGGCGTGTGCTTGCGAAAGCTAGGGGAAAGGCAAAAACCAGTGGCAACCAGCCCGAATCTTGAAGACATGAAACTGCCTGAGCTCAAGGAGCTCGCCAAGCAGATGGGCCTTCGTGGCACCTCCACCATGCGTAAGCCGGAACTTATCGCGACGCTTCAGGCCGCTCGTTCCGGCGGTGAAGCGCCTGCCGGTGTGACCGTGCGAGCTCCGAAGTCCGCTGCACCGGCCGCTCCGGTGGCTCCTGCTGAAGCCCAAACCGCAGACGCTGAGGTCGCGGCGAACACGGCTGAGGAATCCGGCAAGTCCAACGAGGCTGCCGAAAGCAAAGCCAACGAGGCTGAGCAGTCCGAAAAGCAGACGGCCAAAACCGTTAGGAAGACCCTTGCCGGACGTGCTGATAGCGCTGAGCGTGCGGAGCGCTCCGAACAGACGGAACGTGCCGAGCGCACCGAGCGTGCTGACCGTCGCAAGCAGGCTGAGGCTCCGACGAGCGAGGAGGCGGCCGATGTCATGGCCGCGGTGAACGCCCTGGACAGCATCGATGAGGCTCCGAAGCGCCGTCGCCGCCGTGATGCGGACGCTGCCACCGATCTGCTGGCCGAACTGGGATTGGACGATGCTTCGCCGAAGCAGGATGATCGTCGTCGCCATCGTAAGGATGATGCGTCCGACGTTGAGCCGCGCCGTCGCCGTCGTGCGGTGGAAGGGCCGAAGGATGAGGCCGTTGTGCGCGATCTTGATGACATTCTCGCCACGTTGCCTTCGCAGGGCAGTGATGATGACGAACGTCGTGACGAGGCTGAAGACGGTGATTTCGCGCGTCGTGGTCGCGGTCGCGTCAGCGATAGGGGTGACCGCGTGGATCGTCGTGGCCGTCGCCTGCGTGGCCGTGACCGCGATTATGACGAGCGTGACGAGCGTCGTGGCCGTACCGGCGACCGTAACAATGATCGCAACGAGCGTAACGATCGCGTCGAGCGCAACGAGCGCACGGATCGCAATGTTGAACGCGAACAGCGTCACGAGGAGCCGAAAGAGGATCTCGTGCCTGTCGCGGGCATCGTCGACGTGCTCGATTCCTACGCTTTCGTGCGTACCTCCGGCTATTTGCCGGGTCCGAACGACGTGTACGTTTCCATGGGCCAGGTCAAGAAGTATGGGCTGCGCAAGGGTGATGCCGTGCACGGTTCCATCCGTACCCCGCGTGAGGGCGACCGCCGCAACCAGCGTCAGAAGTTCGTGCCGCTGCAGTCCATCGACTCCATCAACGGCATGACCGTGGAGGCCGCACAGAACCGTCCGCAGTTCAACAAGCTCACTCCGCTGTATCCGCAGGAGCGTCTGAAGCAGGAAACCGCGCCGAACAAGCTCACCGGCCGCCTCATCGACATCGTGGCGCCGATCGGCAAGGGCCAGCGTGGCCTGATCGTGTCTCCGCCGAAGGCCGGCAAGACCATCACCCTGCAGAACATCGCCAACGCGATCGCCACCAACAATCCGGAAGTCCACCTGATGGTCGTGCTCGTGGACGAACGTCCGGAAGAGGTCACCGATATGGAACGTACGGTGCAGGGCGAGGTCATTTCCTCCACCTTCGACCGTCCGGCCTCCGACCACACCACCGTCGCCGAACTCGCCATCGAACGCGCGAAGCGTCTCGTGGAGCTTGGCCAGGACGTGGTGGTGCTGCTTGATTCCATGACCCGTCTGGCCCGTGCCTACAACATCGCCGCTCCGGCTTCCGGCCGTATTCTTTCCGGTGGTGTGGATGCCCAGGCGCTGTACCCACCGAAGAAGTTCTTCGGTGCCGCTCGTAACATCGAAAACGGCGGCTCTCTGACCATCATCTCCTCCGCACTGGTGGAAACCGGCTCCAAGATGGACGAGGTGATTTTCGAGGAGTTCAAGGGCACCGGCAACATGGAGCTGCGCCTGAGCCGCGAACTGGCAGACAAGCGCCTGTTCCCGGCCATCGACGTGAACGCTTCCGGCACCCGTCGCGAGGAACTCATCACCGATCCGCAGGAGCTGCCGATCATCTACCGTCTGCGTCGTCTGCTTGGCGGTCTGGAGCCTGAGCAGGCTTACCAGACGCTTGTGCCGCGTCTGAAGAAGACCGCGACCAACCGTGATTTCATGGCGTCGCTGATCCAGCAGAGCGGCAATACCGCGAATAACGGCAACAGCTAATCGCAGGTAATCGCAATCTGCGGTTACGTATCCAAGGGTCGTATGACAATCGCCATGCGGCCCTTTTGTTTCGTTCGGCTGTCTTTCTGTTCGGCTGTCTTTCTGTTCGGCTGTCTTTCCGTTTTGCAGTTTTCAACTACTTTCGAATGCGTTTCGATTGTTTTTCGAAAGTTCCGCACGATTCGGCAATGTGGATGATCACGTTGTGGACATACGGTATGTAAAAATCGACGCACGAAAAAATACGAAATCGAAAGTAAAAAGACGAAAATAGTATTGCTATATAGGGGGTATATGAAAAAAATAGGAGAAAAATGATTGAAAATCGAAATTCGTTGGAAATGTTACGAAAATGCAGTTGACGGATTGTGTGTTGGGGTGGGTATGGTAATGGACGGAAACGTGAGCTGCATAGGGGAGTCGGTCCTACCGGACTGATGCAGAATGCTTGTTGGAAAGGGGCATCTATGACAGGCAATGGCAACGAACCCGACACCACGCATGCGAGCGTGGGCCAATTCGACGATATCGACGAGACCATTCTCAGCATGCTGGAGAAAGACGGCCGCGCTACGCTGTCTCAGCTTTCGGACGCTACGGGACTGTCGATTTCCGCGGTGCAATCGCGCGTGCAGAAACTGGAACGTCGTAATGTGATTCTCGGCTACAAGGCCGTTGTCGACGATGAAAAGCGTGGCCTCGCCGTACGTGCCTACATTGCGGTCACGCCGATCGATTATTCCAAGGAAGCCGAGATTCCCGCCAAATTGCAGGATATCGAAGGCATCATGTCGTGCGATTCCGTGGCTGGGTCACCCAGCTACATGCTGACCGTGCGCGCAGCCTCGCCAAGCAAGCTTGAGGATCTGCTGAACGTCATCCACCAAACGGTGCCGGTGAGCACGGAAACCACGATTGTGCTGCAACGGTACTTCTCCAAGTGACATGCGCGCGGTAGTCTTGTACGCATGAGCGATAGCGAACATGACTGGCTTCGGCCAGAAGAAGAGCATGAAACCGAAACCGTCATCGATGCGGGCACCGCGCAAAGCAATCCCGAGGTCGCCGATGCCGTGGCGAAAATCGCTGCATTGCGCCAGTCGATCGACAATGTCGACACGGCCATCGTTTCCCTACTGGCGGAACGCTTTAAATACACGTCCCAAGTGGGTGTGCTGAAAGCCCGCGCGGGTTTCGCGCCGGCCGATTACAAGCGTGAGGATTACCAGATCGAACGGTTGCACCGCATTGCTGTCGATGCCGGGTTGGATCCCGACATCGCCGAAATGTATCGCGAATTCGTGGTGACCGAAGCCAAGCGCAGGCATAAGCGCATCGCCGAGAACGGCGTCGATCCGGGTGTGCTCGACGTATTCGCCTGACCTGTCTGTTTTCCGCGAAATCGTTTCTTGCCGGGGCATGCCGCGCGCTACATTGATTGCTTTGGAACGTTGTTTTGATTGCGATTGAGAGGCTCGGCATGCGTCGTTCTGTTGCGTTTCGTGCATCTTGTGCCCATCATGCCGATAGCACGCGTGGTGAGCGTGATATGCGTGTGGCGAGTGTCCATCTGCGGCACATGCTGGCTGCGTCCATTGCGGTAACGCTGGTTTCGGCGGCTCCCGTATGCGAGGTCGGGGTTTCGAATGTGGTTGATGTGGTGCGTCGGAACGGCGAGTACGTCTCGGCGGTGGCCTCGCACGATGTGATGAGCGCATATGAGTCCGTTGATGAGCCGGGCCGCTTGTATTTGACGAGTGACGCCGCTTCTGCAACTGATACGGACATGAATGCAGATGAGGGCGCGACGTCTTCGCAGCGCGTGCCGCAAGAGCGTGTGGAACTGCCGTGGGATATAACGGCGACCTTTACTTTGGACGGTCCGACCGTCAGCGCATCCAAGATTTCCGGTGCATCGGGCGTGGTCGGCATCCGCATCGATCTGAAATCGGAACGACCGGAGGAAACGGCTGATCTGACGCCGATCGTCGCGTTCACCATTCCCAACCGCGTCGGCAATGACGCGACCTCAGACGAAGGCGTGCTTGTGTCTGCCGGCAATTCGTCGACATTGGTCGCTGCGGTAGGCAAGCCGGGTGAGGATCTTACGATTCATACGTATGTGACTGCGAAAAACTTCACCATGAGTTCGCTGTCTGTCGCCGCTGTTGCCTGCGATTCCGAAAGAACTGGCTGCTATGGCAATCTCACCAGTTTGACCGATCGCGCATCCACATTGGTGGATGGTTTGACGAATGTCGGATCGCAACGCAACCATGAGCTCATCGCGCAGCTCGAACAACTGCGCGATCATGAAAAGGAGCTTGCCGAAACGACCATCGCCCAGCGTGAGCAGGAACATGAGCAGGCGTTCAACGGGTATATCGACGCGTACGTCGGCTCGTACACGACGCATCTTTCCGGATCGATTGGCGATACCACGCAACTTACCGCCATTCTCGGCACCGCGGCCGAATTGAACGGCGATACTGCGGTGGCGCGGTCCGTGGTCGATCTGGCCAACGCAGTCAACGATGTGAGCGCCGCATACCGACATACGGGTGCCGCCGACGCGGTGAACGAGGTGATTCGCACCATCGAACAGCGTGGCACATCCGGTTTGGTGGCGGAACTCAACAAGCGTGCGGGCGAGGAGCAGCAGCGTGGCGCCAAGGATTACAGTGCCGGCCAGTCGCAGCTTTCTTCGGCGATGATTCCGTATTCCATGGATTTCACCGACGCGTACACCGCTCGGCTTAAGGAATTGGGGGCTTCCGCAGGTTCGGCGCAAAACTTGGAATCTCAGGCGATAGCGGATGTGCGCAACAGCATTGACGGCAATGAGAAGTTGAAGTCGGCTTCAAGCAAGGTTGACGATGCGATGCAGGCGTTGGCGGATGCGAGCGAGCACACGGGTCAGGCCAGTGCGTTCCACCAGATCGTGCTTCGTTTTGCGGATCAGCTTGATGCAGGTGATGATTCGACCAGTTCCGACGATACTGTCGATGGTTCGGAAGTTACGTTGAAGGGGTCTATGGGACTTGCCTCGGCTTCGGAGACGTCGCTTGCGGGCCGTGCCGAGCGGGCGCGTATCAAGGCCCAACGCAAAGAGGAACGCGCGCAGGCGGATGCGGCCAATCAGCAGAACGCTTCCGACGGTACTGCGGCCAGCTTGGTGGACGACAAGAACGCCATCAGCATGGATGATGTGATGAGCTACGCGGGCGGCCTGCGATCGTCATTTGGCGCGGCTGCCGATACCACGTCGAAGAACGTTGCGAAAGTCGGGGGAGTGGAATCAAAGAAATCCAGCGATGGCGATTCGGTAGATTCCGCATCTGAAAATACTGGAACAACAGGAAAAACCGCATCTTCCGAAATGTTGATGACAAGTGCGTTGCCGATTGCAGCATACGGCATTGCTGGTTCCGGAAATCGCACGTTGATTGTGCCTGATAATAGCGATTTGATTGACGAGACCGTTGAAATTGCGGCCGCTGCCGAAATATTGCAGCAGGCTTTGCAGAAGCTGTATCCGGATATGCCTGTGCAATCGCAGCCTGCTAAGGCCGCGCAATCTCAATATCTGCTTGCAGTTCCCGTTTTATAAAAATGTATGAACATAGGATCCAGATACACAAAGAGGGGGCCTTCCAATCGTGGAAGATCCCCTCTTAGGCTTTTTAGCCGGCTGAGCCGTTAAGCAGACAGTCCTGTGGACTGTCTGTAGGTGAAGTGAACGGCTTTGCCACGAAGGCTGCCGGTTTCACCTACAGTTGCCATTAGTTCTTCGGCTTTTTAGCCGGCGGCTCTCCAAGTTCGCTGTCGGCCACAATCACGTCGATGGCGGCTTCGGCATCAGCCTTGGCCTCCTTGACGGCTTCCTTGGCTGCTTCGGCGGTTTCCTTGACGGCCTTCAGTGCGGCAGCCGCTCCCATGAAGGAGATGCGTCCGACCACGCGACCGGCCTCGGCGATATCGCCCAATGCGCTTTCGATGGATTCGCGCGCTTCATCGGAAACGCCCAGCTGCACGGAAAGGATCGCAACGGACCACTCGTGATTGCAGACCTTG
>OKRY01003919.1_pt1 | contig 10704 bp, 8 predicted proteins | sample 1601121 | NCBI WGS metagenome assembly OKRY01 (sample SAMEA3541546, study PRJEB24748) | human gut metagenome | biome: human gut; feature: human-associated habitat; material: faeces | place: China | collected 2012
CCACGACAACACCATGGTGCAGGGCATCGTGCTGCTGTACGCCTGCGTGGGCATCGTGGGCCTGATCCTGGGCGATGTGCTCATGGTGCTCATTGATCCCCGCATCAACTTTGGCAAGAAAGAAGGTGGCCGATAATGCTGTTCCACATGAAAGACCAGAAGGCAGCTGTGCTGGAAAACGACCTGAACAAGCTGCAAAAGGACGGCCCCGCTGTCTGGGCCAGCCTGCCGGAAGACGAGCTGTTCACCCCTGCCGGCTTCAGCGAAGAGCAGGCCGAGGCAACGGCCTACTCCAACTACAGCTACTGGGGCAGCACGTTCCGCGCCTTCTTCAAGAACAAGATGGCCGTGGCGCTCCTCATCGCGCTGGTGGCCGTGGTGGCTTTTGCTTTCGTGCAGCCCCATCTGCCCGGCCAGGTAGACCCCAACCTCTGTGAGGTGGACCCCGCCACCGGAATCCAGTACCGCAACATCGCCCCCGGCCAGCAGGGCTTCATCTGGGGTTCCAACGCCATCGGCCAGGACCTGTGGGCCCGCATCTGGGCCGGTGCCCGCACCAGCCTGACCATCGCCTTCTTCGTGGCCATGATCGAGGCCGTGGTGGGCATCACCGTGGGTGTGCTGTGGGGCTATGTCCGCCAGCTCGACTTTTTCTTCACCGAGCTGTACAACATCTGCGACAACATCCCCTCCACCATCATCCTGATCCTGATCTCCTATGTGGCTTTCCCCAGCATCCAGACGCTGATTCTGGGCATGTCGCTCACGGGCTGGATCGCCATGGCGCGCTTCATCCGCAACCAGATCCTGATCATCCGCGACCGCGACTACAACGTTGCCTCCCGCTGCATCGGCACCCCCACCTCCCGCATCGTGCTGCGCAACCTGCTGCCCTATCTGGTGTCGGTCATCATGCTGCGCATGGCGCTGACCATCCCCGCCGCCATTGGCAGCGAGGTGTTCATCACCTACATCGGTCTGGGCCTGTCGGTGGAGACGCCCTCGCTGGGCAACCTCATCAACGACGGCCGCAAGGTCATGATGCAGGCGGGCCTGCGGTATCAGCTGCTCTACCCCACCATCATCCTGAGCTTTGTCACCATCGCGTTCTACCTCATCGGCAACGCCTTCTCGGACGCTGCCGACCCGAAGAACCACATGCAGTAAGGAGGGACAGAAGATGGAAAAGAATCAGCTGATCCTTTCGGTCAAGGATTTGAACATCCAATTCAACCTGCGTGGAAAAGTGCTCCACGCCATCCGCGGCATCGACCTGGACATCTACCACGGCGAGGTCCTCGCCATCGTGGGCGAGTCCGGTTCGGGCAAGAGCGTGTTCACCAAGAGCTTCATGGGCCTGCTGGACGCCAACGGCTCCATTTCCAGCGGCACCATCGACTACTTCGGTGCCGACGACGGAAAGCCCATCCGCCTGTCCGACCTGAAAAAGGAAAAGGACTGGCTCCGGGTGCGCGGCCACGAGATCGCCATGATCATGCAGGACCCCATGACCAGCCTGAACCCTCTGAAGACTATCGGCGACCAGATCATGGAGGCCGTGGAGCTCCATCAGGGCCTCAAGGGCGCTGCCGCCAGGGAGAAGACCCTCGAGTACCTGCGGGATGTCGGCATCGCCGACCCGGAAGTACGCTTCAAGCAGTATCCCCACGAGTTCTCGGGCGGTATGCGCCAGCGCGTCGTCATCGCCATTGCCGTAGCCTGCAACCCGCAGATCCTTATCTGCGATGAGCCCACAACGGCTCTGGACGTGACCATTCAGGCCCAGATCCTCGAGCTGCTGAAGGAGATGCAGGTCAAATATAACCTCACCATCATCCTCATCACCCATGACCTCGGCGTCGTGGCCAACATCGCTGACCGTGTGGCCGTCATGTATGCCGGCGACATCGTGGAGATCGGCACTTCGGACGAAATTTACTACGACCCCCGCCACCCCTACACCTGGGCGCTGCTGTCCAGTATGCCCCAGATGGGCGTGAAGGGCGAAGACCTGTTCAACATTCAGGGTACGCCCCCGAACCTCTTCACGGAAATTCACGGCGACGCTTTCGCGCCCCGCAACCCCTTGGCGCTGAAGATCGACTTTGTCAAGCGTCCCCCTTATTTTGATGTCAGCACGACCCACCGGGCCAAGACCTGGCTTCTCGACCCCCGCGCACCCAAGATAGAACCGCCCGCCGCTGTGCGGATGCTGCAAGAGGAGGGCAAATAACATGGCAGATGAACGCGAAGTTCTGGTCGAGGTAAAAAACCTCGAAGTGACCTACGGCTCCGGCCGCAAGGCTTACAAGGCCATCAAGAACGCAAACTTCACCATCTATAAGGGCGAGACCTTCGGTCTGGTGGGCGAGTCCGGTTCGGGCAAGACCACCATCGGCCGGGCTATCATGCGCATCCTGCCCACCTCGGGCGGCGAGGTGCTCTATAAGGGCCAAAAGATAAACGGCAAGATCTCCCACGCGCTGGACAAACAGGTCATCAAGGAAATTCAGATGATATTCCAGGATCCCCAGTCCTCCCTGAACGAGCGCGCCAAGGTGAGCTACATCGTAGGCGAGGGCCTGATGAACGTCCGGCCCGACCTCTCCGCCGCCGAGCGGGACGAAAAAGTCCGTCAGGCGCTGCTGGATGTGGGCCTGCTGCCCGAGTTTGCGTCCCGCTTCCCCCACGAGTTCTCGGGCGGCCAGCGCCAGCGCATCGGCATCGCCCGGGCCCTCATCGTGGAGCCGGAATTCATCATCGCCGACGAGCCCATCTCGGCACTGGATATGTCCATCCGCGCCCAGGTCCTGAACCTTCTGCGCCATCTGCAGAAAGAGCGCGGCATCACCTACCTCTTCATCGCCCATGACCTCTCCGTCATGCGCTACATCTCCGACCGCATCGCCGTCATCCACAAGGGCGACATCGTGGAGCTGGCCGACGCCGAAGAGCTTGTGACCCACGCCATCCACCCCTATACCCGCAGCCTGCTGTCGGCCATCCCCATGCCCAGCCCCCGCCGCGAGCGGCAGAAAAAGCTGCTGGTCTATGACCCTTCCATGCACGACTACTCCACGGAGGCTCCCCAGTGGCGGGAGCTGCGGCCCCGTCACTGGGTGCTCTGCAGCGCCTCCGAGGCCGAAGACTGGTGCCGGGAATTGTAAACTTTTTCTTGCGTTTTTCTCATTGCAGCCTCTCTGTTTATTGACTTTTGTTCTCTGCTCTACTACAATAACAGGAGTGGCTTTGTAACAAAACGAAACAAAACATTGGCCCCCGCGCGGGTCTACAAACATAAAGGAATGAGAAATTGATGACGACGCAGAATCCTGTTTACGCATCCCAGGCCAAACCTTGGCTCAAATATTACGACCAGAAGTACATTGAGCAGACCCTTCCCACCGTCTCGGCATTCGAATATGTCTGCCAGCGGAACAAAAACCATCTGAATGACACCGCGTTGGATTACTACGGCCGGAAGTTCACCTACGCTGACCTTATCGTCAACGTCAAGAAGACTGCTGCCGCCCTGCGGGGCGTCGGCGTCCAGAAGGGCGACATCATAACGGTAGTGAGCGTCATGACCCCCGAGGTCATTGCCCTGTTCTATGCAGCGGACATGATCGGTGCCACCCTGAACCTTGTGGACCCCCGCTACAGCGTCGAGGGCATCCATGAGTATATCGAAGAGGTGGACTCCCACCTTCTCGTCTGCCTGAACGTCGTGTACGAGCGCTGCCGTCAGGCCGCAAAGCGCACCAACGTGGAAAAGGTCATCGTCCTCTCTCCGGCCGACTCTCTGCCCCCGGTGATGGCCGTAGGCTACAAGCTGACCACCCCCGACAAGAACAAATATGCTTCCAACGTCATCCGCTGGAAGCAGTTCATCAAGGGCGGCGAGGGCCAGAGCACCGCTTCGGAGCCTTATGACCCCGACCACGCCTGCGTCGTCGTCCACACCGGCGGCACCACCGGCTCTCCCAAGGGCGTTATGCTCACCGACAACAGCTTCAACGCCATCGCGCAGCAGTTCCGCGCCTACGATAAGCTGTTCCACCGGGGCCAGAAGCTCATGAACATCATGCCCCCCTTCATCGCCTACGGCTACGCCTGCGGCGTCCATCTGCCGCTGGTGCTGGGCTTCACGGTCATCATCATCCCCAACCTCGACCCGGCCAAGCTGGGCAGCCTGGTGCTGAAGTACAAGCCCGAGCATATGTTCGGCGTGCCCTCCCACTATCAGCAGCTGGCCGCAGACCCCAAGCTGCGGGATAAGGACCTCTCCTTCATTCTGAACTACGCCGCCGGCGGCGACTCCATCGCCCGGGGCGCAGAGCAGACCGTCAACGACTTCCTCGCCGCCCATGGCGTCCGCTATCCGATAGCAAAGGGCTACGGCATGACCGAGGTGGCCTCCGCTGCCACCGTCGCCGCCGGCTCGAACAACAAGCTGGGCAGCGTCGGCATCCCGATGGTCAACACCCTCGTCGCCGCCTTCGAGCCGGGTACGGACAAAGAGCTGCCCATCGGCGAGCGGGGCGAGCTGTGCATCTCCGGCCCCACCACCATGAAGGGCTACTACAACAAGCCCGATGAGACGGACATGATCCTCCGCCGCCACCCCGATGGCCGCATCTGGGTCCACACCGGCGACATCGGCTATCTGGACGAGGACGGCTTCGTCTTCCTCGACTCCCGCATCAAGCGCCTCATCATCCGCCACGACGGCTTCAAGGTCTTCCCTTCCATGATCGAAAACGTCATCAGCCGCCACCCCGCTGTGCATCAGTGCTCTGTGGTGGGCTGCACCGACAAGGACCATGTGCAGGGCCGTCTGCCCTTCGTCTACATCGTGCTCAAGGCCGACACCACCGCCAAGAAAAAGCAGCTGATACGGGAGCTGGAGCGGATGTGCTCCGAGGAGCTGCCCGAATATGTCCAGCCCGTGGCCTACAAGTTCATCCCTGAGATGCCGATGACTCCTGTGGGCAAGATCGATTACCGTCAGCTCGAAGCTGACATCTCCCCCCGCGACTATTGATTTTCATGAAAGGACTCTTCTGCCATGAACAAGCGTTTTGCAAGTCTGGCAGTCTCCGCCCTGCTGCTCGTCTCCCTGCTCAGCGTCCCCGCGCTGGCCGAGGGGACCGAGGCCGCTGCGGACACCGCCAGCGATGATCATGTCATCGTCACCCTGAACCCGGAGGCTGCCCTGCAGCCCGAGACTCCGGCAGAAGCCGCGGCTTCTGCCACCGAGACGGCTCAGGCCGACCCGGTCCCTTCTGCGGACGACGCAGAGGAGGCAGAGGCCGAGGTCAAGGCCGATGACACCAAAAAGGAAGATAAGGACGAGCAGCTCACCTACGTCGCACTGGGCGACAGCATCGTGTCCGGCGTCGGCCTGGCCGATGTCCAGTACAGTGCGCGCTCCGGCTACAGCGTTGATATGGCTCCCAACTTCCAGGGCTACTCTCCCGACTGCTATGTCGGCAAGGTGGCTGCAGCGCTCGGCCTCGACCGTGACCACGCCATCAACCTCGGCCTGCCGGCCCTGACGGCTCCCGACCTCGCGGACATGATCCGGTACGGCAAGATGCCCCAAATGAACATGGCGTCCGGCTGCGAGTACAACTACCCTGAGTTCCAGGACTACATCCGCAAGGCCGACGTCATCTCCGTCCAGATCGGCTCCAACGACGCCTTCGTCCCCTGCATCGTGGCTCTGGGCAACGCCACCAATTGGAAGAGCGAGAAGCTGGCCGCTACCATTCTGGCTGGCGACCTGCGCAATGAAGGTTCCGGCTCCACCATGTCCACCATCTACCGCAGCATCAAGGCGATGGACCTGACCAAAGCCGAGAGGGACGCCACCTGGAATCTGCTCTTCTCCGGCATGAGCAAGATCTGCGACGAGACTTACCCCAAGACCACCGCAGCCCTCATCTCCATCGTGCAGGAGATCCGCAAGCTGAACCCGGATGCCCAGATCATCCTCGTGGGCTACACCAACCCTGTACCGCTCATCCCCTGCTGGCGCAGCTACTTCAACAAGCTGAACAAGTTTGAAAAGCAGATCGCCAAGACTTATAACTTGACTTATGTGGCCATCCCCAACACAGAGACCACCCTCGACGTGCATCCCACCATCAAGGGCCACCAGTACATCGCCAACAAGCTTGTGAACGCCATCGAGAATCCGTGATCAACAAATACAGCAAAGCCCCCGTTTCCAGCTGGAAGCGGGGGCTTTTTCCTACAATACGTTATGCGGCCAGAGCCTTTTTGATGTTTTCAAAGACGGTGTCGCTGTCCTCACAGCAGACCATGACCACCTCGCCGGTGGGGACAGTCGCCACGTGGGCGGCAGAAGCGATCTGGTACTGGTCTTCGAGGTAATGCTCCATGGACTTCTGCTGGCTCTGGACATAGGCATCCATCGCATCCACCACGTCCTGCGTCTTGCCCTCGGCGGGCTTGACGATGGCCACGCCGTAGACTCTGACCATCATGCCGGACACTGAGGCGGCGAAGTCGTCGTACATATCGTCCTCGAGGCCCAGCAGAGGCATCATCATGTTGGCCACCTCGTCGGAGAGCTGGTCGGCCTCATACTCGGCGCTGTAGCCGTACTGGGCGGTGAACTTGCCGTCCTCGCCTTTGGTGAATATCATCTCATACTTGTTGTCCTCGTCGCTGCGGGCGTCGTGGAGGATCTGGGTGTAATCTTTCTTCACGGCAGAAGACGCGCTGCCGGAGCTGCCCGACGCGCCGCAGCCCACCAGAGCCAGCAGCATGACGCCGGCCATCAGACAAGCAATGATACGTTTCATATTCAATTTATCCTTTCGTTCGCAGGGTGAGATTTTCGGTGTGCAGTGATAGTATTTGATGTTTTATCCCTGCTATTCGGTAAACGACCCACGGCGGGCGAAAATTGCACCCACAAGTGTAACAGTTCTATGAACGCTTACAGCATCATGGCCTCAAGGTCACCGTGATTGACGGGCGTCGAGAGGATGATCTGGGTGCTGGTGGTGCCCAGCTTCTGGAACTGTAAGATAAGGTGTTCCAGCTGGGGCATACTGCCGCAGCTCACCTTGATGAGGAAGGTGTAAGCGCCCGTGACGTGGTAGCACTGCAGCACCTCTTTGCTGTTCTTCATCAGCTCCACCAGCTCGTCCCGCTGGGACGGGGCCACCGAGAGGCTGATGAGAGCATCCACATAGACCCGGTCAGACGGGCGGTTGAGCATCACGGTATAGCCGCTGATGATGCCGTCCGTTTCCAGCTTATGGATGCGGCTGGAGACAGCGGGACTGGTCAGTGCCACCTTTTCGGCGATCTCCTTCACCGGCATACGGGCGTTCTTTGCGAGGAGGGCGAGAATCTTGCGGTCCAAATCGTCCATAGGAAAAGTACTCCTTTTAAAATATGTTACATTACATAAAATTTTTTGAAAGTAAAGTTTTATTGTTGTGGCAATAGCACAACCTGTGCAAAAATCAGTTTTCGTTTTGCCGTCTTTAATTATATAAAGTTTTGGTCAAAAAGTAAAGTGCTAAATTAAAGCGAAACCAAATTTTTGCATTTGACAAGAAAACAAATTCGGGTATAATACATACTGCAAGGCAGCGTCACTGAAGTTCTGATGTACCGCCGGGGATCCCGATGTTCGGGTACGATATGCTGCCGACTGATAACGCGATTCACCACTTTATATACTTTCCCACCCCTCTATACACAAAAACCCGCTGCCAGGCGGGTTTTTGTGTTTTATTGGTAATTTGACCTCTCAGGCGCTCACGCGCCAGCTCTCCCAAGGGGAGAGCCTTTTTAACTGTATCTTACACGCCAAAGGCCCCCATCTGGCAGATGCCGGATGGGGGCCTTTGGCTGTTTATACTTGAAAAGGAAGCGAATAGCCTGATCATTCTTCGGTGCGGGTCTTCTTGAGCAGGCTCAGGATGACCGCACCCACGACGCTGCCGACCGCCAGAGCCACACAGTACATCACTGCATGGTCAACGACCGGGAAGACGAAGATTCCGCCGTGAGGGGCGCGGAGAGCGCAGCCAAAGGTCATGGACAGCGCACCGGAGAGGGCTGCACCGATGACACAGCTGGGCAGGACGCGCAGCGGGTCAGCGGCAGCGTAAGGGATAGCGCCCTCGGTGACGAAGCAGAGGCCCATGATGTAGTTGACGATGCCGTTGCGGCGCTCGTCGGGAGTCCACTTCTTGGGGCAGAAAGTGGTGGAGAGGGCGATGGCGATGGGAGGCACCATGCCGCCCACCATGACAGCGGCCATGACCTCATAGTTGCCGGAGGCGAGGGCTGCGGTGCCGAAGACGTAAGCCGCCTTGTTGAAGGGGCCGCCCATGTCGATGCTCATCATACCGGCCACGATAGCACCCAGCAGGACCTTGGAGGTACCGCCCATGGCGTTCAGCCAGTTGGTCATGGCGGTGTTGATCATGCCCATGATGGGGTTGATACCGCACATGACAGCGCCCACGATGAGGATGCCGCCCAGCGGGTAGATGAGCATGGGACGGATGCCGTTCAGGCTGGCGGGAAGCTTTTCGGTGATCTTCTTGAGGAACTCCACCACATAACCGGCCACGAAACCAGCCAGCAGAGCGGCCAGGAAGCCGCCGGAGATGCCGGTGGTCTCACCGGCTGCGATACCGGCGAAGTTGGTGCCGTTCATGGCCAGCACGCCGCCTGCGAAGCCGACAGCCAGACCCGGACGGTCTGCGATGGACATGGCGATGAAGCCCGCCAGGATGGGAAGCATATAGCTGAAGGCCGCAGAACCCACCGTCTTGAAGAAGGCGGCCAGCGGGGTGTTCATGCCGAAGTTGGAGGGATTGATGCTGTAATCGTCCAGCAGGAAGGCCAGCGCTATCATGATGCCGCCGCCCACCACAAAGGGCAGCATATGGGAGACGCCGTTCATCAGGTTCTTGTAGAGGCTGCGGCCAAAGCTGTCGGAGGCAGAAGCGTCCTCCGCAGCCTGTGCGCCGCCCTTAGCGTGGAACTCCGGCACCTCGCCGGAGGTTATCTTATGGATGAGCTCTTCAGGCTTGTGGATGCCGTCGTCCACGCGGGTGAAGAGGACCGGCTTGCCGTCGAAGCGGGCCGTCTCGATCTTCTTCTCCGCTGCCACGATGATGCCGTCGCAGTTTGCAATTTCATCTTTCGTCAGGAGATTCTTTGCGCCGTCGGAGCCGTTGGTCTCGACTTTGATGGTCACGCCCATCTTGGCACCGGCCTTGTTCAGGGCTTCAGCGGCCATGTAGGTGTGGGCGATGCCGTTGACACAGGCAGTGACGGCCAGCACACGGTAGCCCGCCTGCTCGATCTCCTGGTCGGTGAAGCTCTCGTCGCCGAACTGAGCTTCTTCCTGCGCGTCGATGGCGGCGAGGAATTCTTCCGGGGTCTTGGCGGTGCGCAGCTTCTCCACGAAGTCCTCGTTCATGAGCATCTGCATCATACGGGCCAGCATATCCACGTGGAGGCTGCCGTTCCTGGGGGCTGCGATCGCAAACAGCAGGTCGGTCTTGCCGTCGTCCTCGGCATTGTACTGCACCGGGGTCTTGAGGCGGAGGGCCGCCAGACTGGGCCGGGTCACGCAGTCGCACTTGGCATGGGGGACGGTGATGCCGTTATCAACATAGGTCGAGCCCTCGTCCTCGCGCTCATACAGGCCCTTTTTGTAGGCTTCCTTGTCTCTGATGTTGCCGTGGGTCGCCTGCAGCTCCACCAGACGGTCGATGATCTGGCTGCGGTCCTGCTGGGCTTCGTCCAGCGCGATGGACTGTGCCGTGAACAATTCCGTGATTCGCATAGTGTGTCTCCTCTCCTTGTTTCCTTCTATCGCTCAAATCGTCGCCAGCAGGGCGTCAATTTTTTCCTTCTTTGCCAGCCCGAGGCTGAACGCAGTGGCACTGCCGCAGGCGGTACCCAGACGCAGGGCTTCCAGATAGCTGCCGCTGCGCAGGTAGCCTGCCACGAAACCGGCCACCATGCTGTCGCCTGCGCCCACGCTGTTGACCACCTTGCCCCTGGGCGTGCCGATGCGGTGGACCTCGCCCTTCTCGTCCAGCAGGAGCGCACCGTCACCGGCCATGCTCACCAGTACGTTCCGGGCGCCCTTTTCCTGCAGGGTGCGGGCGGCAGCGGTGATGTCGGCGTCGGTGGTGAGGGTGCGGCCCACGATCTCACCCAGCTCATGATTATTGGGCTTGATGAGGAAGGGGTGATACTGCAGCACATTCACCAGCAGGTCGCGGGTGGCGTCCACCACAGTATGCACACCGTGGCCTTCCAGACGGGCCAGCAGACGCTCGTAGGTGGTCTGGGGCAGGCTGGACGGGATGCTCCCCGCCAGAATGAGGATGTCGCCCTCGGTCAGCTTATCGAGCTGTGCTTCCAGCTGCTCCATGGCGCCCTCGGGGATGTCCGGGCCTGCGCCGTTCAGCTCAGTCTCCTGCCCCGCCTTTATCTTGACGTTGATGCGGGTCATGCCCTGCTCGAGGTGGATAAAGTCGGTGGTGATGCCCTGCGCGGCCAGACCCCGCTCGAGCCACGCACCCGTCTCACCAGCCACAAAGCCCAGCGCCGTGTTCCGGCAGCCCAGCTCGGCCAGCACACCGGACACATTGATGCCCTTGCCGCCCAGCACGCAGTCCTCGCCTT
>OKRY01003926.1_pt1 | contig 10692 bp, 7 predicted proteins | sample 1601121 | NCBI WGS metagenome assembly OKRY01 (sample SAMEA3541546, study PRJEB24748) | human gut metagenome | biome: human gut; feature: human-associated habitat; material: faeces | place: China | collected 2012
CAAATGCCTTTCCTCCTTGTGAGACGCAAGATTTTGCGTCTCTACTTTTGTTGAATGCGTATAATATCCTTGATTTTTCCTTATATACTTAATGGCGTCCGCCCAGTAGAGACGCAAGATTTTGCGTCTCCCGATTAGTCCATTGCAATGTAAGCATGTAATAATACGCTGACAAACAAATGCTTTCTTTCCTTGTGAGACGCAAAATTTTGCGTCTCTACTTTTTCCATCTGCGCATAACAATATAATGTATTCCAAAAAACAAACATGCTTGCATCTGTATGCATTAAGTATGTGCATAATTATTCATTCCCGTCCATCCTCAACTCCGCGAGAGCGTCCTACAGCCGACGGCAGAGGCTCACGGACGCAAATGCGCTGTTTATGTGCGTTTCGTGTATTTGCTTGACAGCCAGTGATATACGTTCATACGTGGGACGGACAAGATTTTTCCTTCGTGCCGGAAAGGCTTTTCGGGAACGCGGAACGGGCTTTTTGAGGTGACGGGAGGATGTGTTCCGGCATGCGGGAACGGTGTTTTGGAAAGCCGGAAAGGGATTTTCCGCACAACATAAGCGGCTGACGCATCGGCGGAACGAGTCCGCATGCGCTTTTTATACGGTTTTAGTGCCTTTGCAATTTCTGTTTTGCGAATTTATTTTGTAAAGATTTTTTACTGCCGTAACTGTATATTCATGCATCCCGTTATGCACCACGCACATTCCTTCCCCTCATTACCCTCTCAACGGCGCATGCCCAGTAGAGACGCAAGATTTTGCGTCTCCCGATCAATCCATTGCAATGTAAGCATGCGATGAATACGCTGAGAACAAATGCCTTTCCTCCTTGTGAGACGCAAGATTTTGCGTCTCTACTTTTGTTGAACGCATATAATATCCTTGTTTTTTCCTAATATACTTAATGGCGTCCGCCCAGTAGAGACGCAAGATTTTGCGTCTCCCGAGCAATCCACAGCAATATGCGCATGCGGTGAATACGCTGAGAAAAAATGCCTTTCCTCCTTGTGAGACGCAAGATTTTGCGTCTCTACTTTTGTTGGCAGCGGATGTTATGCTTGAGCTTACGCTTTCTGCAGATGCAGACCGCCGTATCTTCAATGAAATCCGGAGCCTGTCTGACAGGCATAAGTATGAGATATGGATAAAATATAATGACAGGTTTGGGACAGGATGACTGATGTCTGTATGAAATACGGATGAAGTATATTGACCTGTTCGGGTAAAAAAAAGTGCGGGATGCCGCATCCTGAGCGGCATCCCGCACATACGGGTGATATGGATACCTGTGTGTGAGACGGTTATCTCACTGCAATCTTCGAGGCTTTTCCGTCTTTCACTCTTACGTATATGCCCGGAGTGAGATTCCTGCCGCTCACACGCACACCGTTGATGTTGTAGTATGTTGCGGTGGTCCCGTCGCCCTTGATGCTGTTGATGCCCGTGCTTACCGACACGGTCACACTGTTGCTTGCCGGTGCCGGACCGTAGTTGTATACCGGCACGACGGTGTATGTGAACTCCTGTCCTCCTTCTGCGGAGCTGTCTGTCTGGGGACGGTCTGTGTAGGTCGTCTCCTTCAGCGGCTCGTCTGTCAGCTGTACGTCGTTGCGGAACACGTGATAGCCCGTGAGCGAGATGTCTTGCGGCACGTCGGGAGCCGCCTCGTATGTCACGTCGTCAACCAGCAGCGCGAGCGTGTCGTACGTCTTGTGGAGTATGGCGAAGTATTTCGCGCCCTCGGGCAGAGCCACCTTATATTCTGTCCAGACCTCAGGTATGATGCCGTCGGCAGGATAGTTCTCCACTGCCACCGTATGCGTGAAGTCCTCGGGAGCGTTGCCTGTTGTGGAATAAGCCACCTCAAACGACTCGCCCCACGTTATCATGCAGCTCTTCGCCCAGAACGACACTGTCTGTGCGTTGCCCGAAAGCTCCGGCGAAATGAGCCGGTTGTCGTTGTTGTTTGCCTGACAGCTTGGAGCCATCATGAATGTCTCGCCGCTGTGAGGCTCTGCGTCCTTCCAATACATTTCGGGAACCTGAGCCACGGTGCGGTTGAAGAGCTGGAACGCCATGGGCTGTGTCTGGTACGGGTTGTATGTCTCGCGGAATATGTTGTATGTCGCCTGTCCGTCGCCGTCGTACACTGTCCACTTGCCGGCTCCCGTTATTGACATCGGTGTATAGTCGGGGTTCTCGAAGTCTTCGCTTACAGTCTTGGCGTCGGTGATGCCGTCGAGTGACGGAGCCGACCATGAGAGGCTCACCTCCGTGCCCGTCTCCGACAGGGTGTATGTAAGGTCGGTCACTGTGGGATAGTCGTTCAGCTTCACGCCTACAGTCTTCTCCGCCGTGTTGTTTTCGGCGCATCCGTCACCTTCGAGCACTGCCGTCGTAGCCACGAGGAGTGTCTCCCGGGCGTTCAGCGGCACGTCATACCCGAACGACACGTCGGCGAAATCGTTCTGTCTCATTTCCGGCAGCGGTGCCGTTCCGGCTTTCCTGCCGTTTACGGTCCACTCTATGTGCCCTTCGGTGATGTCGCTTCCTATGTTCTCCACGCGCGCCTTCATCTCAATCTTGTCGCCCGGCTTCACGTTGTCGGGAACGTCCACAGCCACGAGCCGCAGGTCTTTGTCCACGACGTCGCGTATGCGTATGTTGTCGAGCGGCACGCTCCATGTTGTCCCGTCGGTGTTGTGTATTGCCCGCAGCCTCAGTTCTATCTGTATGGCTTTGGCGTCCTTATATGCGTTTAGCGGCACCGTGGCGAGCGTCCATCCCTCTTTTGTAGGCGTCTTCTGCAGGTCTATGGTCCTCACAGCCTCGAAAGGAGCGTCGTCTGCGGACACAAGCACGTCCAGCGCGCTGCCCTGTCCCTGATACCAGAACTCCAGGGCGGGGTTCGCCGCAGCCGATATGTCGATGCGTGCGGAAATCATTCCGTACATCACATCCTTCTCGTAAGGCAGCCAGTAGAAGAAACCGTTGTCACCGTCCTGCGATGTGAGCGGTACGGGAGCCTCCGGGTCGTCCGGGTCGATGATGGAAGGGAAGTAGCTGTCGTCTATCGTTCCTGCCATCTGGTTTTCGTTGTCAGACTGCGGGTCGATGAGCCATATGTTCTTGAAGTGTGAGTCTGCGAACGATTCTGTGTAAGGCAGCTTGTCCGGCTCGCCTATTGTTACGATGGCGGAGTTGGTGTAGTCGGAGTAATTCTCTCCGTAACCAGCCGTCACCTGATAAGCCACGAAGTCCTGTCCCTTGAGGTCAGGATATTCCAGTTTTATTGATGTGTCGCCCGTTGTGGCTATTGCCGGGTCGTAGTATGAGCCGAAGGCGTCGAATATGTAGTATGTCACTTCGTCCGGATTGACGTATCCGCCGTTCTTGCCCGTCTCTCCCACGGCGTCCCACGACAGCACGGCAGACTTGAAGTCGGCGCTCACGGTGAGCCTTACGTTCTGCGGTGCGAGCGGAGCGTCCGGTCCGCAGAATATGTTCCTGTGCTCCACCTTCTCTCCGGCTGTCTCTCCGGTGTAAGCCACGGCTGTGATGCAGTTGTTGCTTCCGGCGTTCATCGCCACGTCTTTCACCTCAATGGTCTCTCCGGGTTTCACGTTGTCGTAGGTGAACACGTCCTCGCCCCATCGCGAGGTTATCTCCACCTTGGTTATCTCCGTAAGCTCCTCGCCCGCCTTTGTCTTTGTAGGTGCGGTGTAGATGAGGTCTGCCTTCAGCTCGCCTTTGGGTGCGAGCGTCCATGTGAGTGTGCCCGCTGCAGGAGGGTCTGTGGGTACTGACGGCTCCACGCTGCCGCTCTCCACGCTCAGGTTGAAGAGCCTCACGGTGCCGTTCATCGCTTTCGTCGTGGTGTTGTGCACTCCGATGTAGTAATATCCCTCCTCCGTTATCTTGCAGTTGTACTGATATTTTGTCTGGTCTCTCGTCCCGAACACTGTCGGCGGCACTATTTCCGTAGTCATGCCTTCCACCGTCGGTGCTGTTCCAATATTCACTCCGAGCCTCACGCCCGTCGCTCCGCTTCCCATATATCCGAGGTCGAAGGACACGATGTAGTCTCCTGCTGTCATGTGCACCGGCACCGACACCAGCCAGTCGTCGCTCTCTTCCACGCCTTCGTCCTTCGGAGGCATGCACGCGCTGTAGCTGTTCATGGTAGCTATCTTCCAGCTGCGGCTGTCGTTGTTGGCGTCTATGAATGTGTATTGCTTCACAATGTCTACGACGTCGCTGTTTTTCCCGAGGTCGTGCGAGAATGGAGCCTCTATGGCGTTGGCAGGTTTCTCGCCTGCGTATAGGGGCTTTGCGGCTTTTGTAACAGCCTTGCCGCTCTTGGGAAAGTGGCTCTGCCGGTTAAGTTTTCTCAGATTGTCAGTCTGTGTTCCTATGATTCTTTCATAAGGAGTCTGCGCCCCAACGGTCAGCATAAATCCGATTAGGGCTGTGAATACAAGTAATACTTTTCTCATAAGAAATACATTTGAATATTTGTTATTAAGGCAAAAATATGCCATATTGTAATAGTTTGTGTGTTTGTCTTGTCAAAATGACAGCACAAATATACAAAAATGTGACATCAATTTATCCTTATACAGGTTAACAAAGGTTAAATCCGCGCGCTTCTACAAGTGCCGCTCCATTTGTGCCGGGGGCGTATGCGGTGTGCGATGACGTTTTTCCGCTGTAATGAATGTTGTTTCTTAAAGATTGTATATATAAATAATGTGGAGGCTGTTCCGTGTGTTCCGTACCGGTATGCCGCACGGTCAGCTGCTCGTGCGGCACTCTTCGGTGGTCATGCCCGTTGTCCTGCTGAAGAAGAGACGGAAGCAGCGGACTGATCCGAAGTTGAGGACGGAGGCAATCTCACCGTCGGTCTTGTGTGAATGCATGAGCATGTCGCGCGCCATGTCGAGGCGTATCATCTCGGTGTATCTGCCGACGCTCAGTCCGGTCTCTTTCCTTATGATGTCTTTCAGATAGGCTTCTGACGTGCCGGTGCGCGGCGCTATGTAGTCAGCCTGCGGCATGTCGCCGTGCCTGTCGGCTTCCTTCGTGAAGAAGTCGTGTATGACGTGCCTTGCCAGTCTGACGGTTTTCCTGTTGCTGTCGGCACGCATGATGAACTGTCTGTTGTAGAACCTTCCGCAGTAGTCGAGCATCATGCCGATGCGCCTGCCTATTATCTTGCAGCTGTAGTCGTCGATGCATGTTTCCAGCTCTGCCGTGATGTCGTGGAACAGTCTGTCAAGCGTGCGCTCCTCACACTCCGACACGTGCAGAGCCTCGTCTGTCCTGTATCCGAAGAAGGTGTATCCTTCCATGTCGCTTTCCATGCCGCTGCCTGCCGCCAGCTCTTTGGCGAACGCCACGATGCAGGCTTCCTCGGCGTAGGTGGCGGTGTTGAGGCTTATGCGCTCGCCCGGACGGAAAAACAGCAGTGAGGCATGCGAGAAGTCACATCCCTTGTGTCCGTAGCACGGCAAGGTGCCGCGGCGCCGGTTTTTTATCTTCAGGATTGTGTAAAGTGATGTCACCGCTCCGTCTATCCTCCTCAGACTGTCGGGTGTGAGCACGGCGGTGCCGGCGAGCGGATGCTGCATCCTCACGCCCGGCAGACAGCCGCGCTGCCTGCCGCACATATGTTCAGAGTCGGGGCTCTTAGTGTACATCCGGTCGGAATGTGTGTTGTGTGTCAGACGGTTGTTTTTCTGTATTCGCTCGGTGTCAGTCCGGTGGCTTTCTTGAATATGCGGTTGAAGTGCTGCGGATACTGGAATCCCAGTTCCATGGAAATCTGGTTCACCGTCTTCTCCGTTCCCAGTATCAGCTCCTTTGCGTGGCCTATGAGTCTCGACTTTATGTATTCCTGCGCCGTTATGCCCGTCTCTTTCTTTATCATGTCACCGAAGTAGTTTGGCGAGAGGAACACCTTGTCGGCGAAGTATTTCACTGTCGGCAGACCGTCTGTCACGGTGCGCTGCTCGCGGAAGTAGTCGTCGAGGAGGTTCTCGAACTTCACTATCACGCTCTTGTTGCTCTGCGAGCGCGTGATGAACTGCCTTTCGTAGAACCGCATGCAGTAGTCGAGCAGCAGTTCGATGTTGCGCGAGATGAGCCTGCGGCTGTGCTTGTCAGCCGGACGGCTTATTTCCATCTTTATTTTTTCAAGACAGTCGGTGTAGATGCCTTTCTCTTCGTCAGACAGGTGCAACGCTTCGTTGGACGAATAAGAGAAAAAGGAGTAACGCCTTATGTTCTGTCCGAGCGACGTGCCCTTTATGAGGTCGGGGTGGAAGAGCAGTCCGAGCGCGTCGAGCTTCATTCCTTCGGCGAACGTTGTCTCCACCACCTGCCCCGGGGCGAAGCTTGTCACCGTCCCCTCCTGGTAGTCGTAGGTCTGCCGTCCGTAGAGGATGTCCCCGCACATGAGGTTTTTCAGAAACAGGGCATACAGCCCGTAGTTGAATACGGTGCGCCCCATGGGTTGCGTCTTTGCCTCCGCAAGGCTCACTACGCTTACGAGCGGATGCAGCGTCTCCACTCCGAACAGTGCGTTGTATTTCTCCACGCTGTCTATCTTTATGATGTCTTTCATAATGGCGAATGGTTTTGTGTTCAGACAGTTGTATACGTTCACAAATTTAATAATAATATCGTTTACGTGTGACATCTGTCACGCAAAAACCGTAAATAAGTTTATAAGCAGCGTAAAATGTGTACTTACAGAGCGGTGTCATGCGCTTTCGGCTAAAGTAGAGACGCAAAATTTTGCGTCTCCCGAGGAAGGAATGCATATGTTTTCAGCGTATTATGGCATGCGCATATTGGTATGGTCAGGACGGGAGACGCAAGATTTTGCGTCTCTACTTGGTTGAATGCATATATGGCAAAAGCGTCACTTCATGCCTTTGGCGAATGCTTGCGGCACGGCGGCAGCGCGTCATGGCAGGCAGAGTACGCCGCTCCTCAGTATGTGCCCTTGCCTTTGCAAAGGTCGCAGGTGACGTGATAGTGTGCAAGGCGCACCTCTTTGTTGCACGTGTCACACCATTTTGTCTTTCCTGTCACGGCAGAACTTGTGTAATACTCCTTAATCTTCTTGCCCGTTCCGCCGCACAGCCTGCATACGTTGGAGCCGGACGTACTGCTGCCTGAGGTGCCTGAAGAGCCGCTGCCTGAACCTACGGAGGAGCCGCCCGACGTTCCGCCCGCTGTGTTGAGCGGCACGTATCCCCAGCCGTTGCATGCTCCGCACTGGAGCGTGCCGAGACAGTTGGTGCACTGTATGGTCAGCGGCTTGCCTGTAACCTCGGATCTGAATGTAAGCGTTCCGTTCCCGCACGGACACTTCTTCGTGCCCTTGCATATGGCGCACACCATGGAGTTTGGCGGTATGTTGTCTGTTGTGCGCACACTGGTGTTCGTCTGCTGGCTGCTCTGTCTTTGCTGTTGCAGAACCTGTTCGGCGGCTGACGACAGTCCTTTGGCTACTCCGTCGAGAAGGCTTTCGAGGAAACTTTGCGCCTTTGCCGGACTTCCCCATATCAGTGCGGCGGCGAATAAAACGTATTTTATTTTTGTAAGCATGGTTTTATATGTTTTGCTTTATACTTTAGCGGTTGTTATATCCTGTGCGTGTATCGTGTCCGTCCCATCCTGTTCCTGCCGCCGTCATGCGTCGCGGTGGCTGACGGCGGCAGGCAGGGAGGTCATTTTTCCGCATGCGTCCTGAACATGCGTCTTGCGTGAGTCCTCTTGGCGGCGGAGCCTTGCTGCTGCATCTGTCCGACGGTGTCAGAATAGTAGAATGAATATTGCAGGCTGCCGTTCTCGTAATACGCGCTCACTCTGCCCTTGCTGTCCTTGTCCGTGCTGCATGTGACGCTGTTGGGCTGCGAGTCCTTGCTGTATTTCACGGAGTAGGCTGAAATCATATCCTCAGACGGCTTTCCCATAAGTCCGGCGTATAACATATATTCGGGCACGCTGTCGTCCATGAAGTGGACGTATATGCCGTTGTTCTTCACGCCGTCATATTCAAAATTGTACTCCTCATATCCGTTGTACTCATACGTCTCGCCCTCTTCCGTCTCCTTCTCGGTATAGGTCATCACCGTTTTTATAAGATTGCCGTCCTGCCATGTGTTGGTGTAGACAGCCTCGTAGGAATATTCCGGACTTGACGACTCAGACACCATTTTTATGAGCCTGTTGCCGCTGTCGTAAGTGCACGTGAAGTTTCCCGATGCCCTGTATGTCTCTCCGTAGCCCGATTCCTCAATGGTAAGCGTGGCGGAGGTCACTGCTCCGGCTGCGTTCTGCCTTATGTTGCTGATTGTCTGTTTATACGATTCGCCGTCGCTCTCGTTTGCAGAGCCTTTTATCACAAGAGGGTTTCCGCCGATGGTGAAGTTGATGCCGTCGGTCAAGGATACGCCGGATGTCAATGCTCCGTCGGTGTAGTTGAATCTTGCCACGTCGCCCCACGGACTTGTGATCGCCACCACCGGGTCGGTTATTCCCATGTCGCCTGTCGACGGCAGGTTGCCGCTTCCGCCAGAGCTTCCTCCGTCTCCGTCGTCGTCACCGCACGATGTGAGGCACGCGCAGCACGCCATTGTCATGAAAACGAACGATGCGGAATGCAGCAGAGAGCTCATTCCGGATAGAATACTTTTACTTTTCATACTTGCTTGTTTTGTTTTATGTTATGATATGTTATGTCTGTCATCAGCACGGAATGTGGATAAAGTCCGATGATATATCCGCGTCCGATTTCTGTTCAAAGTTAGTTATATATGTAATAATGTGCAAACGGTGTTTTCCGGTGTACGCGCACAATGTGCGTTATGCCTGTCTCTGTGGTGTGAAATGGATGTTATCCGGTCGATTTTTTTTATATGCCGGAATGCTCCGGAACGCAGTTCCTGTCATGGCGGATGCTGTGAAAGACAGGAGGGTAGGGTGGTTTCTTTCATCGTTTTGTCCGTAAACGGCTGCCGCTGTTTTGTCCTGTCAGCCTTTTTATATAATTTTGTTGCAGACGGGGAGTTTCTCTTCTCATGCCTCCTTAACCATTTAAAATTCATACTCATGTCACGACGCACGTCTCCCAAGCAACATGTGGTGGTGATTGATCCCCACCGTGTGACCCCATCCTACATCTACAGCCACGCCTCCCTGGTGCAAGGCTCCGTCGAACTGCTCACCGACCTGCCTTCATGGTATGCCCGCCGCAGTGTCAGGCTGCGTATGTTGCGCTGCGGAGTGTGGGTGGTGCGCAGACTGTGGCGCGGAGCTTTTCATGGTCTCACTGCCGAACAGTTGTTGCTGTCGAGGTGGTTGCGGCACCGGCACACCACGGTTGTGCTAAGCGAGTTCGGCACATCGGCTGCCGACCTGCTGCCGGTCTATCGCCATGCCGGTGTCGCCGTGGTGCCGTTCTTCCACGGCATGGACGCCACGCGGCGCGATGTGATGCGCCGTTACCGCGAGCGTTACGCCCGTCTCTTTGCCTATGCCCGTTGCGTGCTCTGCGCCTCGCCCCACCTTGCAGAGCGTCTCCGGCTCATGGGATGCCGCGTGCCGGTTGTGAGCGTGCCCTGTCTGCCGTCACCGTTCTATTATAAGCTTCGCGCCACGCTTGCCGAACCGATGTTCTTCTTCTGCGGCAGATTCGTGGAGAAGAAGAGTCCCCAAGCCGTGCTTCTTGCCTTTGCGGAGCTTGTGCGGACCCATCCTGAAGCACGGCTGGTGATGGCTGGCGACGGACCGTTGCTCAAATCTGCCCGTCAGCTGGCGGCATTGCTGGGCATAGACGGTGCCGTCAGCTTTCCCGGATGGATAGACAGAAGCGCGCACGGACAGTTTCTGGAGAGAGCCACAGCCTATGTGCAGCATTCCATGACGGCTCCCGACGGCGACTGCGAGGGCACTCCCGTATCGGTGATGGAGGCGATGGCAGCCGGAGTGCCTGTCATCTCGACACGCCATGCCGGCATTCCGTTCGTCGCACGTCACGACGTCACCGCGCTGCTTGTGGACGAGGGCGACTACATGTCAATGGCGCGTGACATGGCTCTGCTGCTCGAACAGCCTCACACCGCGCGCCGCATAGGCGACGAGGCACGGCGTCATATGGCTGGGCAATTGCCGAAGAGCCGTGAGGCGGAACTCATCAACGATGTGTTGAGGGATGCTTCACGAGGTGTTTAGTCCGCATTCAGCCATGACGTTTTTGTGATGCTGCGGGCGGTTTTCATCCCAGTAGGTCATCAGTACGCTGATGGTGAACATATGCCGGTTGATTTGCCTTCATCCCTTTTCCTCGATGCTGCGTCATGAAGTTTCCATGTTTCCCACGATGTAATCAGTCGCAAACCAAAGCGGGGACGCAAAATCTTACGTCTCTACTTTATATTGACTGCGAATAATTGGATATGTTTACTGCTTATGACAATGATGGCGTCAGCCTGTAGAGACGCAAAATATTGCGTCTCCCAAGCAAGGATGCACAATAAACTGAGGCGATTATATTCCTGTCATTGCCGCGCTTTTTGCTCGTGAGACGCAAGATTTTGCGTCTCTACTTTTATATTGACTGCGAATAATTGGATATGTTTACTGCTTATGACAATGATGGCGT
>OKRY01003932.1_pt1 | contig 10670 bp, 10 predicted proteins | sample 1601121 | NCBI WGS metagenome assembly OKRY01 (sample SAMEA3541546, study PRJEB24748) | human gut metagenome | biome: human gut; feature: human-associated habitat; material: faeces | place: China | collected 2012
TCGGCTGCACGCCGAGAAAGTTCTGGGTGAACTGTATGGCAACGCTCAAGCATATCGCCTCTAAAAACTCGGACTACACCGCCATCGAAGCGTACCTCGTTTACCAGCACGATGCGTTCACCGGGAAGCAACTTCTGGATGAGCATGGCAAGCCGAAGCTGCGAGAATCGTACATTGTAATATTGAAGTTACTATCAAAGCATGATACAATTCTGATAGTACGGGAGGGATGATAGATGAAGATTGGCTATGCAAAAACATTAACCGGAAAATTAGATTCAGTTACACAAGAGACCTTTATCGATCAATATGCTGTTGAAAAATTCTATGTGGATAAAATCAGCAGCACCAGTTTGGATGCTCCAAGACTCAAAGATATGCTCGAATCTGTAAGGGAGGGCGATACTGTCATTGTTAATGCTTTTTCTGAAGTCGCTTATAATGTGCGAGTTTTTCTGAAAATTGTAGAGCAACTAGAACTAAAGAAAGTAACCTTTATTAGCATCAGAGAAAATCTTGATACTTCTACATCTATCGGAAAGTTCGCTGTATCTATTTTGACCGAATTAAAACAGCTCGAGCATGAAAATCTTCTTGAACGTCAGCGTATTGGAATTGAGCAAGCTAAGGCTGAGGGAAAGTACAAAGGTAGAAAACCGATTGAAATAGATGAGACACAATTTGAAAGATTGTATAACGACTGGCAAAATGGAAAAACAACACCTAAAATTATGATGAATGAACTCCATCTGAAACCTGCAACATTCTGGCGCAAGGTTAAAGATTATCGTAACCGCAACAAAATAACAGATGCTCCGACCATGAGACGGTGGCACAGCGACTCGGCGGAAACAAATAATAAAGAGGAACTTTGAATTGGGTAATAATCTAATAAAATACCTTGTAAAGTTTGTAACTGAAGAAGCATATGCAAATGACTTGCTCGACGGAAAACTATTTATGCGTCCGGCTCGATATTTTAGAAGCCTTGAATCAGAAAACTCGGATCATAGTCGAGGTGACCAGACAGAGGGAGCAATTTTTGCAGACACCAGCGGAACAGCAGTTAACTATCTTGGAATTTTTCAAAATGATGACCTGCCAATTTTTTGTACATATACTGTTCACGAGAATGACATAGCAGATAATAGAATAGCAATTTCAAAGAAAGTTATAGAAGAATTCAACTGCGAGCAGGGATTTGCTGTACTCATAGACTATCTTGGATTTAAACAGGATTTGGAAAAAATAAAAGCAGCGCAAGGCATAAATTATTGTGAGCACACGGTGTTGTATCAACCGCCCTCAAGAGATAAGTCAAAAGAAATGTTCGTAAATGGAACGGTTGAAAACCTTTTTTATAAATCTCCCCGATATCAATACCAAAGAGAGCATCGTGTTGTAATGGGAGAAATCATAGACGGAGTTCAGATTATTGACGGAAAAAGAGTTCCTAACTACTTTTTTGATGGATGGAAAAAGCTCGAATCTAAAACATATAAAATTCAAGGAAAAATCCACTATAATCCAATAAAAATATCATTGGCTTCATCAGAGCAATCTTCGGATTTTTATATGCTGAAGTTACCATAGAATATCCAAATACAGTTAGTTGGGGCGGCGAAACCTCACCCCGGAGCAGAAGAAGTTCCTCATTGGAAAGCAGTACAGTGTGGAGCATCGAAAGCCCGGTGGAAACGGCAACAACCAGCACACGGCTGCTGCCAAGAAAACCGCCCCGGAGGAATTGTGTCAAATTGACACAATTCCTCCTCAGCCCATGCGGATCAATCGGTGAAATAACGCTCGGCATATTCCAAAGACTTTTCCAGAAATTCCTGCAGCTTATCCGGATCATTATACATCCCATGGTTGGACTTCGGAAATTCAATATAGTCGTATGGAACGTTGTGCAGAATGTACGCTCCCATTAGATAATATTTTTGGTTCACAGGGACACAATGATCGATTCGACCATAGGCGATCAACGACGGCACAGAATCATCCTTCACGATGCCTGCCGGAGAGATCTTCTGGATCTCCTGTGTATAATCCTCCAATTCCTTTCCGGTCATCATCTTGCAAAAGTCGTGTTCCGATGCGAGCTTGTCTACCTTCATGAGCAGGGTCCACTCGGATGGTTCAAAGTATGTGGGGGCAGCCACTTGGAAAACAAATCTGACCGGGATCGCAGAATTTCCACTATAAGCCAGATTCATCGCCAAGGTCCCGCCTGCGGACACCCCAAACGGAGCCATTCCTGCAATATGATACCCCAGTTCCTCCGTCCTTTGCCGAATTGCCCGAACTGCATTTTCGATTTCTTTGTTCATCTGATAAATGGACGCATCTTTTCCGTGCATCTGCAAGGTGTAATCCACGGAAGCGGTAATGTACCCCTGTGCGGCATAGTATCTGCACCATGTTTCACCGTCAGCTTTTGAACCGGAATTGAAGCTTCCCCCGTGGATATAGAGGATCAAATTCTGATCCTGCGTCCTGTCCAGTCCGGCAGGAATATACAGGTCGTACTGGTTTCCGTTCTCGTTTTCATAGTTCTGGTCGCTGAAAACCGCGCAGGTCAGATCTTGTCCCAGCGACTTTACCAGTCGCTCCGGTGCACTTCCCAGCAGATAGACCCTTGCCAGTGCAGCAGCAAGAAACACCAGAACAAATATTCCGGTGTACACGATTATTTTTGCTTTCCGTCTCATATGATGTTATCCAATAGCAGCTTTCCGCATATTGCCCCCAAAACGATGGCGGCAATCACGATAATTGCCACGACCAGAAGATCTTTCTTTTGCATGGCAGCCTCCTGAACGGTTATCCTTTACACAAGGTCAGTCCTTCATGTACTTGTCCAGATATTCCACTACGGCATCCAGATACTCCATATAGACCTTATTGTCGTTTTGCAACCCATGGCCGGAATGCTTTGCTACGAAATACCGGTAATCTACTCCGTTCTTTTCCAGTGCGGCGACCAGCGGCTTGGATGCGGCAAATGGCTGCATCTTGTCGTGTGCGCCGTAGCAGAGGACAGAGGGCACCGTATCCTTTGTGACCCAGCGGTCGGCAGAGATCGGCTTGACTGCTTCCAGATAGGCACCGGATGTGATATCCTCCGGGGTCAGCGCCTGACCGGACATTACACTGAACAGTCCTGCGGCGGCCTCCGGGCTTTGGTCGAGACCGAAGATGCCCCAATCCTCCACATGAAAGCTGCCGGGACCGACTGCTTCAAATACCATTCTGACCGGAAGCGGCGAGGTATCGGCATCCCGGTAGGCATAGATCAGCGCAAGGCATCCGCCTGCGCTGCCGCCGGAAATAGCCATCCGGTCAAGTTTATACCCCAGTTTTTCGGCTGCTGCAACCACAGAGGGCATGGCCGCTTTGATCTCCTCCGACTGGCTGTATACGCTGGCATCCGGGTTTTCTTCCGTAAACAATGTGTAGTTGATTCCTGCCGCCACATAGCCTTTGCTGCACAGCCATTTCAGCATCTCGGCATCACCAGCTTTGTCTCCGCTGGTAAACCCACCGGCGTGGAGATAGACCACAAGACCGTATGCATCTTGACTTTTGTCTGCCGGTACATAAAGATCAAACTTGTTGGCGGCACCCTCTCCATAAGGCAAGTCGGTGTACACCTTGCCAACTGTTTCATCCCAACGGGTGTTGTATTTGCCGTGGGTCGGGTCGCTGTTCATTTTGAGCAAAGCAGAGCCGACAAAAGCCGCAAGAAACGCAGCAGTATAGAGCAATCCCCATTTCAGCGTTTTCACAGAATATTCCCTCCAAACAGCGTGCCGCCCAGCAGCAGATTCAGCCCAGCGCGAACAGCCAGCCGCCCTAAGACTGCTCCGAAAATGATGACGATGAACAAAATCAACAATCGCTTTTTCGTCAAATTCATTGTGAACTCCTTTCTTCTTGACTTTTCGATGGGACGAGTGTATCATCAAAACAGTGCTGAGTCAATCGTCTCAGCCAAAATGAGACAAAGAAGGGCGTTTGTATCATCCCATGAAGAACATGAACAATCAGGAAAAGAACACCTATGTGCGGCAGCACATTCTGTCTGCGCTGCTGGAATTGATGCACACACAGGACTTTGCGTCCATCAGCATTCAGGCGCTGGTGGATGCTGCCGGTGTTGGGCGGGCATCTTTTTACCGTAATTTCGCAAGCAAAGAGGACGTATTACAGCAGGAGTCTGTGCGTCTGACCAATGAATGGAAGACAAATTTTGACCATGAGCATCCTGATGGCACACCGGGTCAGGATAATCTATGGCTCGTCAGTTTGCTGGATTTTTACAAGGACCATGCTGAATTTTACCTTGCATTGTACCATGCAGGGCTTTCCAATATCATGCTGGAAACGATCCTCGGCTATTTTGACCGTTCGCCGGAGATTCCCAACGGGTTGGCTTATCTGAATTCTGCCATCGGTTATATGCTATATGGCTGGGTACATGAGTGGATGAATCGTGGAATGCAGGAATCCGGCACGGAGATTGCCCGGATGTTTGCAGAAGCACAGAAAAAACAGGCATAAAAGAACAGGGCGCATCCCATAAAAAGAGATACGCCCTGTTTTGCTATTCTTAATCTTCTAAGCCATGGCTCTCGGTTACGTTTTTCAAATATTCCTTCGGATCGCCATTCAGAATCAAATCCGCGTAGCCCAGCGGGTCGTTGTGGATAAGATAATCCAGTTCAGACCGCTGTGCGCCGCCGCCCTGTTCAAGCCCTCTTATCCGCGGTTACTACTAAAGGGAAACGGTCATGTAAAACAAAAAAGACAGCTATCAAAAGCTGTCTTTTTTGTGGTGCAGGAATGCAATCCAAATCCGAACCATTTCCCTTTGAAGCAGCTTCTGCCGCTTCCTCAAATGTGATGGTCTGTGTACCTTCTTTATAGTTAAAGGTGATGAGAACCTTATCATCATACAGATAAATCGCATTGATGAAGGTATCCACCAATGCCTGCCGCTGGTCTTTCAGGCTCATGTCCAGCTTGCGGAACCGCAGCAACCAAAAGCGAATGAACTCCTCTGTGACCTTGGGCTTTGCCAGCTTTTCTTCCGCAATGCGGGCTTCAAGCTCACGCTTGGTTTCTTCGAGCTGTTCCAACCGCTCCTTGGTAGAGCTGGTAAGGATACCGGCCTGAATTGCGTTCAGCATATTCTGAATACCAGATTCCGCATCCCGGAGCTGCTTTTCATAAAGGGGAATGTTGGTGTTCTCCTTGTTTTGCAGATCCATCACCTTGGCAATGATGGATTCCATGGCGGCATCATCCTTGACAAGCTGCATGGTCTGGTTGACCACCAGATCTTCCAGCCACTGTTTGCGGACGGTCTTTTTCTTGCAGCCCTTGTGCTTTTTGGCAGTGGCACATTTATAGTAGCGGTGGACTTCGCCTGTCCGGCTCGTACCACTTTCGCCAAACATCAGCGCACCGCAGCAGCCGCAGTGCAGCTTGGTTGTCAGCAGGTAATCATCCTCTGCCTTTCTCCGGGCAGGGGCTTTCTTATTTTTGGCAATCTTCTCCTGCACATCATTGAAAAGCTCCGTGGTCACAATGGAGGGAATCGCATCGGGAATCAGGATGTCACGATATTTCAACTCACCAATATAGCGGCGGTTGCTCAGCATGTGTTGGATGGTGTTGAAAGTCATCGGCCCGCCGCGCTGGTTCTTGATTCCTTTCTCGTTCAGCCAGTCCCGGATCTCCCGCATGGTCTGACCATCGTTGTACCGCTGAAAGGTTTCAGCTACAAAAGGTGCGGTCAATGGGTCGATCTCAAAACGGCGGTCGGCATTGATGGTGTACCCGAATGGAATCGCACCACCGGTAAACTTGCCTTTGAGGGCATTTTCCGTCATGCCGCGAATGACCTTTTCGGACAGATCAGCGGAGTAATACTCGGCATAACCTTCCAGAACCGATTCCAGAATGATACCTTCCGGGCCATCCGAAATGATCTCGGTGGCAGACATAAGCTTGACACCATTCTTTTTCAGCTGGGTCTTATACCGGGCACTGTCGTAGCGGTTTCGGGCAAAGCGGTCCAGTTTCCAGACCAGCACGATATCAAACAGCTTTTTGTCGCTGTCTTTTATCATCTGCTGAAACTCCGGGCGGTTGTCTGTCTTGGCAGAGATGGCACGGTCAATGTAGTGCTTGACGATGGTGATGCCGTTCTTTTCCGCATAGGCCGTGCACTCCCGGATCTGGCCTTCGATGGATTCTTCACGCTGGTTGTCACTGGAATAGCGGGCGTAGATCACAGCGGTCATGGCAGGCACCTCACTTTACACATCATTGAACGGTGGAGTGTTCTTTTAAAGCAATGTTTCGTATAATGGATATACCACATTTTACAGATGATTGCAAGCTTTTTATACGCTTTTCACGAGATTCAGTAAAAAAAACATGAACTCCTATGAAAGCAAAATATTCACATTCCATGGTTCTATGAAGGTGTCCGGAGCAATTGTGTCATTTTGACACAATTCCTTATTTCTCCATAAACCATAAAAATTCAACTTTTTAATGCAGCAGCTACAACGTTGGATTGCATATCGCAAATATACTATTTGAATATTGCGCTGATTTTTGTCTTGTTACGGTTTCGCAATAAGACCAAAGTGGTGGGTATCACGATGATACCCACCACTTTAGCCAAGTAAATTTTTATTTTTGAATCGTAAAACGGAACGAGGTTCCCTTCTCCACCGCAAAGCAGGCGTCTGCATGGGGCTTTGCGCCCCAGCTGTTGTCGCCGCCCACGCCGCGCTGGAAAGCAGCGCAGCGGACGACCGTCTTATTGTCGTCCCGGGGCAGCTCGTAAAGGTGGCGGGCGTTTTCCAGTTCATGGGGCGTGTAGGGCAGCGCCGAGAAGGTCATGCCGTCCCCTGCAAAGCCGATGCCTATATTCAATCCGCTGCCGGTGAGTGCTGCGCTGTACACGCCGGTACGGCTGCCGCATTCCTGCGGGTAGACCGGGCTGTTCTGGGCAAAATCCTGCCGGACATTGTAGCTCCAAGCGCCCATCTTGCCGCCTGCGGTGCGGTCGGCGGTGGTCTCCCGGGGGCCAAGACCCAGATAGGATACCTTGGTCAGCTCCCGGCGCATCGGGAAGAGCAGCCCGAACTCCGGCAGCTCAGTCTTTTCGCCCTGCCATGTCATGGTGATATCGCAGCGGCCTGCGCCGTCGATGGCAAAATCAATGGGCAGCGTCTGCCCATCTGGTAGGGTGTAGTTTGCGCGGACGATGACGAACTCATCCTTTGCTTCGGCAGTCAGGTTATCGCACCGGGCGTAGAGACCGGCGGTTTTCCAGAAGGCAAATGCAAACGGCTCTGCGCAGCCCTCGTCGTTGTTGGTGGGCGCACGCCAGAAGTTGGGGCGCACGGTATCGTCCAACAGCTGCACACCGTTGTAGCGGATGGACACCAGCCCCTTGCCGCGACCAAAGATGTACTCGAAGCCATCGCCCTTTACGCCGATGTTGCAGTCCATCTCCACCAATTCCGGCGCGGCAACGGTCAGCCGGGCGGCGGCGTAGTTGTGCCATACCTGCCCAAAGGCAGCTTCATAGCCCGTCGGGATGCCGGGCTTTGCAGCCCGCTGCACTGCGGTAACGGTCATGCAGGCAAGCCCTGTCTCCGGCAGAGGGAACGGGAACGCGATGTGCGCAGTCTTGCCGGGTGCGCAGTCTGCCCGCAGCACCGCGCGGCGTTCCGGCTTGCCGTTGACCGAAGATGCAAACACAAGGTCGTAGGCGCTCAGGTCGGTAAAGAGGTTCCGGTTTTCAATCACGACTTCGGTGTCGGTCAGGGTGATTTTCAGCGGTGCGTAGGCCGCCTTGACTGCATCCATCTTGGGAGTATTGCGGCGGTCGGGCAGCACAAGGCCGTCCACGCAGAATTCCCGGTCGGTGGGGCGGTCGCCAAAGTCGCCGCCGTAGGCAAAGCCGGGCTTTCCGTCCGGGCTTATCACTGCAATGCCGTGGTCCATGTACTCCCAGATAAACCCGCCCTGATACAGCGGCTCTTCGTAGGCATACTCGGTATAATCTGCGATGCCGCCGCAGCTGTTGCCCATAGCGTGGCTGTATTCGCACATGATGAAAGGCTTTTCCGGGTGCTCTGCCAAAAACTTTTTAATGTCTGCCACCGGGGTGTACATCTGGCTTTCCATATCGGAGGTGGCGGGGTATTCCCGGTTCCAGAAAATGCCCTCGTAATGCACAAGGCGGCTGGGGTCGGTGCGGCGGAAATACTCGCTCATCTCCCACAGGGTCTTGCCGCCGTGGCTCTCGTTGCCGCAAGACCAAATGAGGATGGCCGGGTGGTTTTTGTCCCGTTCCAGCATGGCTTCGGCCCGGGCAAGCACATTCTCCCGCCACTCCGGCCGGGCACCGGGCAGCGTCCATTTGTCCGAGCCGTCCGCACCCAGCTTTTGCCATGTGCCGTGGCTTTCCAGATTGGTCTCCCCGATGACATACAAGCCGTATTCATCGCAAAGCTGTAAGAAATACGGGTCGTCCGGGTAGTGACTGGTGCGCACGGCGTTGACGTTATGGGCTTTCAGGTTCTGCACATCCCACAGCATCTCTTCCCGGCTGACCGTGCGGCCAGTGCGGCAGCTCCACTCGTGGCGGTTGACCCCCTTGAACACGATGCGCTTGCCGTTCAAAAGCATCTGACGGTCTTTCAACTCAAACCTGCGCAGACCGACCTTCAGCCCGGTGCGTTCCACGAGAGCACCCTCGCGCAGCAGGGCAATTTCTGCCTCGTACAGGTTCGGCTGCTCGGCACTCCACAGGGCGGGGTGCTCCACCGCAAAGGTAAAGGAAACATCCTGCACGTCCTCCTCCACATCCGGGTCAGCCTCGCCCTTGCCGAACACCACACCGCTGTCGTATTCGGCAGGCTCACCCACCTCGGCAGACTGCTCCTCGCCGTCAAACACCACCGAAATGGTGCCTGCGCCGCTGACCTTGCAATCAAAGGTGACGGTTGCGCTGGAAAAATCATCTGCAAAACTCTGCTTCACAAAGACATCCTCGAGGTGAACTTCCGGTTTTGTGAACAGCTCCACCGAGCGGAACAAACCGCTCATGCGCCAGAAATCCTGATCTTCCAGCCAGCTGCCGGAGCAAAAACGGTACACCTGCACAGTCAGGGTATTTTCGCCGGGGTGGATGGCGGCGGTCATATCAAATTCAGCGGGGGTAAAGGTATCCTCGGTGTAGCCGATGTACACCCCGTTGCACCAGACGGCGGCGGCGCTGTCCGCACCGTTCAACCGCAGGTAGCAGCTTGCCCAGCTTTCCGGCAGGGTGAAGCTGCGCCGGTACTCCCCGATGGGGTTATACGCCTGCGGGATCTGGCCGGGATGCAGCTTTTCATGACCATCCCATGGGTACTGGGTGTTGACGTAATGGGGCGTGCCGTAGGGGTGACCGGGCTTTTGCAGACTCTGCAGCTGGATAAAGCCCGGCACGGTCAGGGTGTCCCACTCCGAGAAGGGGGCGGTGAGATTTTCTGCATAGCGGAAGCTCCACGCGCCGTCCAAGCTGACGGTCAGGGGCATTTCCGGGCTGGTCTGATCCGCAAAATGGGCGTGGAAAGGCAGGCGGTTCTGCTGAAAAATTTCCGGGTTGGCCAGCAGCGCCGGGGTGATCGGGTTATTCAAGGGCATAAATTTCACCTCGCAGCATAATTCTGCTCTCATTATAGCACAGCAAATAGGAAAATCAGCCGTACAAAAACGACTTTTTTCCGGAGAGAAGCGGCATCAGTATGCTTCGTCAAAAATCTCGGTATCCAGCTCTGTATGCCCCTTGGGGATGTGGTACTTTACGGCAGGCAGGTGGACGTTGGTAAAATACAGGCTGGTGTTGGGGTCACAGCCAATGACAACGGCCTCTCCCCTGCCTGCCACGGCACTGCGCAAGGTATCGCAGCTGGCGGTGGCAAGGCCATCCTCGGCGCATTCCTTGTAGTCCGGCGCAAAATTAGGCACGGCAAAGCCGCAGTCGTAGGCATCGCATTCGTATATGCTGTCAATTTCGTGGTGGCGGCGGTGGCCGGTGGAAGTGGGGGTAATGGTGGTGGTCACCTCAATACCGGGGAAAGGTGACCACTGCGCAGTCACAGCCCCTGCTTCAATTTTCCACGTTTTGCTCACCTTGCGCACAAACACATTGTCGTCGATGACAAAGGCCAGCATACTGTCCGGTGCAGCCTGATTGAGCACCTCACGGCTGCGGGAGGCGCAGAAGCCAAAGCGGGTATCGTAGGCAAATTTTGCGTACTTTTCCGGGAACTGTCCGTGGCCGTGGCCCTCGTTGACACCGGCGGCGTAGGCCGTTACCCGGCCCGCCCGGCGCTGCACCAGCATGTTGGCATAGGGCATGGGCTTGAGCCGCTCCAATGCGGGTATGGGCGCAGCCTCGGCAGACCAGAAGGGATGGTCGTCCGGCAAAGCAAGCAGCAAGAAGCTCTTCATGCCCCAATAGGGGCTGCCTGGGGCGTTGTACCGCTCGGCCATGTACATCTGCGGGTAGCAGTAGCCGATGGTGAGGATGCCGTCCCGGTCGAACATTTTCTGCCCCAGCCACCAGTTGAAGTTGCGGACGATGA
>OKRY01003933.1_pt1 | contig 10666 bp, 9 predicted proteins | sample 1601121 | NCBI WGS metagenome assembly OKRY01 (sample SAMEA3541546, study PRJEB24748) | human gut metagenome | biome: human gut; feature: human-associated habitat; material: faeces | place: China | collected 2012
TTTGTTGTAAATAAAAACGTTTTTTTCAATTCCGTATCTGGGAAAAGGAGAAAAACGAAAAGGGTGCGCCATAGACTTATGACACACCCCATGCTTTTTTGTTTTTATAATTTGATTGTAGCTTGTTGTAAGTCTATGGATTCGGCACGGAGCGTGCCGTGACCTCGCAAGACGATGATGCACTTGCCAAAGAATGCCTTTCTCTTTGGATCGGTGAAACGCTCCAGGGAGGTTTGATTGCCATTATCCGTGCCAAGAATCTCGGCGGTAGAAGAGAAATAGATCTCGTTCTCGGCATTCGGACAGAGATTGCCATCCTTATCTACTACATTTACTTCTACGAAGGTTGTAGGGATTGATGGGGATTGCAAATCCGCAGGAACGGCTAGCGGGGTTTGGGCAGCGGACGCAAGGGTGTTCTGATAGGTCTTCTTCAAGACGAGGTGATGAGGAGGACCGGCTGTCTTGATGGTCTGGGATGAAATCTTCCTGCCCTGCTTTCTCGCTACAACCTTTACTTCACCCGGCTCAAAAGTTACTCGCCACATTACGTGGTACTCGGTGCTGCGATCAAAGGCGCCTTCTTTTCCCTCCCCATGCATCTTCTTCTTCCTGATGCCCTGGCTCTTGCCATTGATGAACAGCTCTACCTCATCTGCCTGATTGTAATAGCACCACATATCTATCTGCTGACCCGGAAGCCAGTTCCAGTGAGGGAAAAGATGGAGAACAGACTTCTTCGTCCACTCACTCTGATACATATAATAACTGTCCTTAGGAAGACCAGCCAGGTCGATGATGCCAAAATAACTGCTGCGTGCCAGATAAGCATACGGAGTCGGTTCGCCGATATAGTCGAAACCTGTCCAGATAAACTGACCACCCACAAAGTCATTGTGCTTCACCACATCCCAGGTCTCCTCGTGCGTACTGCTCCAAGAAGCATGCATATTGTCGTATGCCGAACACTTGAAGGAAGGATCGGTATATGGCAGCCACCACTCAACCGGAGCCGTATAGATGCTGTCGCTCGGCATCCGGTAATAGCCACGCGTCTGGAGAGCCGAAACACTCTCGGAGAAGATGAACGGCTTGTCCGGGAAGTTCCCGGGAACATCCTTCGCCCACTGATGATGATAATTGAATCCGATGACATCGATGGCACCGCTCTTGAAGAGATGATTCTTAGGATCAGGCTCGTTGCATCCGGCAGTTACCGGACGGGCGCCCCACGGATCATACTTCTTCACGATATCAGCCAGATGACGGGTGAGAAGAGAGTTTACGCTGAGTTCATCGCCATGCGACAAGGTAGAGGCATCATGCCCCGCATTCAGGATGAGATTCGCCTGCTCCAGACTCAGGGTATCGGCAGCGGCATCCGACCACTGTTCGAGCACCTCGTTGCCGATGCTCCACATGATGATGCAAGGATGATTCCTGTCGCGCTTCACCAGATCAGAGAGATCACGCTGGTGCCATTCATCGAAGAAGCGGGCATAATCGCCATTCGATTTCTTGCGGCGTCACATATCAAAACTCTCGTCCATCACCATGATTCCCATGGAATCACACATATTCAGGAGTTCGGGAGCCGGAGGATTATGACTGCTTCGGATGGCATTCACACCCATATCCCTGAGAATGGTGAGCTTGCGATGAAGCGCATCCTCGTTGAGGGCGGCACCGAGACATCCGAAATCGTGATGCTCGCACACGCCATTGATCTTCATATTCTCGCCATTGAGAAAGAAACCCTTCCGGGCATCAAACCTCACATCGCGGAATGCGGTCTGCGTAGTGGCGGTATCCACCACCTTGCCATTCACCACCAGTTCGCTCTTCACGGTATAGAGATAGCCCTTGCCTACAGACCAGAGATGAGGTTTCCTTACCTTGAGCTGCTGGCTCTGGCTGCCCTGGCTCCTTGCCACCACCTTGCCAGCCGCATCGTAGATAGTATTGCGGATGGATAGTTTCATCCTGCTGCCTTTGGCTAGGAAATCCACCTTCACCCTGACATCACCCTTCGGCGTAGTAGCCACATACTGCCCCCACTGCGGGATGTATGCCTCCTTCAGGGTCTTGGTAAGCCAGACGTGGCGGTAGATGCCGCAGCCCGAATACCAGCGGCTGTTGGGCTGGTCGCTGTTATCCACCTTCACGGCTATGACGTTATCACCCTTCTTATATATATTAAGGTGTAAGATCGTACTCGAAGGTACTGTAGCCATAGGGACGGGTGCCGAGCTTGTGACCGTTGATATAGACGGTGGAGTTCATATACACGCCATCGAAGGTGATGGTGAAGCGGTCGTACTTCTCGTCTGGCGAAAGAGAGAAGTGCTTGCGATACCATCCGATGCCGCCTGGAAGAGCACCACCGCTGGCTCCAGAAGGATTCGATGGAGAGAAATCGCCCTCTATCGCCCAGTCGTGAGGGAGATTCAGGCGGCGCCAATGCCCGTCGGAATACTCCGAATTCTGCATACCGGCACTATCAGCCAAAACGAAAAGCCAGCCTTTATCAAAAGACTGATGTTCGCGGGCGTTCAACGGATGAGCGAAAAGCCCACTCATCAAAGCTATGCCCAATAATGTTTTCCTGTTCATTCCTATCAATATAAAAAATCCCACAGATAGCACAGATTCATCTTTTCTGAGAATATAAAAAATCTGTGAAATCTGTGTAAATCTGTGCTATCTGTGGGAGATTAGACTATTTCAATTTTACAGTAATTGCCTGGCCGGAATACTTCACAACCTTGCCCTTAGGCGACTTGGCGAGATTCACACCCTGCTGCTTCTTCTGATCTACCAGGATAATGTTGAAGCGGCGCTTCTGGAGCATGCCGTCGAAACTACCCTTGCGGGCACCGATGCTAACCTGCTTCAGGGCATCATCATACTTGAAATCTATCACAGCATACTTGCCCTTCTCGTAGTTATAGTTCGTACCCTCATCCTCGTATAAGGTATAAGAGCCATCCTTGCCGGCATAGACATAGAGGTCGATAAGCTCTGGCTTCTTCTCATCACTCCACTGCATCTCAGGACCTATCGGAAGGATGGCACCCTCTGGGATGAAGACAGGAATCTTATCGTATGGCGCATCAGCCACGATGGTCTGACCGCCCGCATGATATGCTCCGGTATAGAAATCATACCAGCCCTTCTGCTTAGGCAGATAGACTTCGCGAGAATACTTCTGATACTCGCCTACCGGACAAGCCATCAGGGCAGGACCGAACATCCACTGGTCCTTGATATCCAGCACCTTCTCATCGCCATTGAAATCCATCACCAGTCCACGCATCATGGTGTAATCCTTGAGATGCACCATTCCCGCCATACTGTAGAGGTAAGGCATCAGGCGATAGCGGAGCTTGTCGTAGGCTACGATGGTCTTGTAGGCAGGATGATCGGCAGGAGCGATGTTCCACACCTCACGCAATGGCCACTGGCTGTGGGCACGATAGAGCGGAACGAAACAGCCGAACTGGTTCCAGCGAGCCTGCAACTCTCTCCATTCCTTGAGATCGGCATTCTCGGTACCATTTCTGTCAAACTCCTGCTGGGCTGCCACATAGCGGTTTTCTACACAGAAGCCACCCTGATCCATTCCCCAGAAAGGAAGACCAGCCATGGAATAGTTCAATCCGGCAGTCATCTGCGCACGCATATCTTCCCAGCGGGTAGCGATGTCGCCCGACCAGGTAGCCGTGCTGTAGCGCTGTTCGCCTGCAAAGCCCGAACGGGTGAGGAGGAAGACACGCTGGTTAGGGTTCACGCTGCGCTGACCATTGTAGATGGCGTCGGCATTCACGATGCTGTAGGCATTGAAATACTCGGTAGCCGTACCCAGGGCGGTAGGACCTGAGAGCGCCTTGCGGTACCACATCGGTGTACAGTCTCGCACATTCGGCTCAGAAGCATCCATCCACCAGGCATCGATACCGAACTTATACTTGGTATAGAGATTCTCATCCATCTGTCGCCAGAACATCTTTCTGGCTCCGGCATCGTAGGCATCATAGAAGGAGCCGCGGAAACCGAGCCAGTCGTGGATATCATCCTTGATAGCCTGGTGATACATCCAGCCCTTGGCATCCAGTTCCTTGTAATTCTTCACGGTATCATAAAACTTCGGCCAGACCGAAATCATGAATCTTCCATGCAGGGCGTGCACGCTGTCGAGCATCGCCTGAGGGTTCGGATAACGTGCCGCCTCAAGCTCGTGGCTTCCCCATGAATCCAGCTTCCAGTAGTTCCAGTCCTGTACGATGTTATCCACCGGAATTTTCAGGTCACGGAACTTCTTCATGTTCTCCTCGATATCCTTGCTGCTCTGATAGCGCTCGCGGCTCTGCCAGAATCCGAGCACCCACTTAGGATATACCGGTGCCTTGCCGGTAAGGGTGCGATAGCCCGAGATTACCTCGTCCATATCCTTTCCGGCGATGAAGTAGTAATCCATATCCGGCGACATCTCGCTCCAGATGCTCAGCTGGTTCTTCTCTGCCTCAGAACGTGGGGCTGCCACACGGAGACCGCAATAGGAAACATCGCCATCCGGCTGCCATTCGATGCGGATTGGGGTTTTCTTACCCTTCTGTACGGCAGCCTCAAACTTATAGGAATTCGGATTCCAGACGGTACGCCAGCGCTCAGGCACCACCAGCTTGCCGTCGATATAGACCTTCATATAGCCGGCATAGTAGAGGATAAACTGATAGAAGCTGCTGGTTGGCGCCTCTACATATCCCTCGTAAACCACCTTGGAGCCATTCAGCGCAAAGCCCTTAGGCAGGTTCTGGATACCACCCTTATCAGTCTGGTTGCAGGTTTCTGAAGTTTCAGGCATGGCATATTCAAAGTAGATGCTGTCCTCGCCACGTACAATCTTCTGCCCGTTCTTATCCACGTAGGTACCGGTGAGCTGTCCTTCCTTTCCGGCGAATCGAAGAGGGCACGCCACGACCATCCGTGCTTCTGAGCATCGGGTACCTTGGCGATATCCACACCGATTTCACGGTCGGGCACGGTGAAAGGCTTGAAAGTCTTTCCGCCCTGCGCCACCTCTTTCAACAGTACCTGATCCTTGAGATCATAGAAGATGATCTGTCCGGTAGCCTCGTTCAGCACGGCACGCATGGCAGCGGTGGTGATGATGAGGTCATCGCCCTGCTCCTCCACCTTGTAATTTGCCTTGCCCTTCTGAGGCACGATGATGAGACTCTGCTTGTTGCGGAAGCTCTGCTCGGCAGTAGCCTGCACACGGATGATGCGGTCGTTGACCACCTGGAGGCGGATTTGCGACGGACCATAGTTCTGATGCTGTTTCAACTGTACGGTAAGATAATTACCATTCTGGACAAAATCAGCTGCCTGGACACCCATAGTGCCCAGAATCCATGCAGCCGAAACTAATAATGCCTTTGTTGGTTTCATTTAGTTTGTTTTTTTAGAGTTTATAAAATTGTTATAATAGTCTATTTCTTCACGAGATTCTTTTCCGAACTTTCACGTATCTTGAGAATCATCGGCACCACCTCCTTGTAGATTTTCTCATCGCCATTGATGCTCTTCATCAGAAGCTGGCAGGCTTTGGTGCCCTGCACGTGTGCCTGGTCCATGATGGCGGAGAGGCGAGGGGTTACGAAGGCGGCAGTATCTCCATCGGTGAATCCGATGATAGCCACATCTTCCGGAATGCGCAGACCTTTCGACTTGATGGCATCGAAGGCTGCATAGGTAATGATATCATTGAAGGCGAGGATGGCATCAGGCGGATTCTCACCTTCCAGGAGTCGGAGTGTGGCATTGCGCGCTACGTCGAAATCTATCTTGTCGCATACCACCAGGTCGCGGTCGATGGGGATGCCGTTCTCGCGGAGCGCTTCGAGATAACCGTGCTTGCGGCGGCGCACCATATCGAGATGGTTGGGACCGCCGATGAAAGCCACACGGCGCGAACCGGTTTCTATCATGTGCTGGGTGGCCTCCTGAGCCGCCACATCACCATTTCCCACCACCTGGGAGAACTTATCCTCCAGACAGCAGCGGGCAAAAAATACCAGGGGCACCCCCATCTTATGGAGCTGCTCGAAGTGAGAATAGTCGGTGGTGTCCTGCGCCAGACAGGCGATGATACCCTCTACATGCATATTGAGAAAGTTATCCAGAGCCTGCGCCTCGCGCTCATGGTCTTCATGACTGTTGGCACTGATAACGGAATAGCCCAACTTGGAGGCATAGTCTTCGATGCCATCGAGAACTGCGGCATAATAGTGAGTCACGAGATTTGGGACAATGACACCAATCACCCTCGGAGCTTCCTTACGGAGACTCTGGGCGAAGGGATTCGGGCGATAGTTCAGCTCCTTGGCGAGCTGCTTCACCTTCTGGGTCATCTCCTCTCCTACTTCATGGCTGTTTCGCAATGCTCTGGAAACGGTAGCTATACTGACACCAAGCTTATCTGCAAGGTCCTTTAATGACGTTCTACGCTGCTTCATGTATAATAAGTTAGTTATTTATGGTGCGATATTGCATCAAATTTACTGCAAAGATACTATTTTTATTCCGAATTGCAAACGTTTACGTGTGTTTTTTTAGCAAATATAGCACATATTTCTAAAAATACTTGTAATTTTGCACCGATCTGGCTTATTGGAAGCGCCATTCTCCGGTGCTCTTCCCGTTTGTGGGAAGCGTGTGGGAAGGTGCTTACCGCCATCAGGGAGTGAGTTATCAGATGGGACAGCACGGTTTTGCCCGCGACATGGAGTTCGAACTGCTTCATGAGTCGGCTGCCGAGGTCCGTTTCCGTCTGGTATCGAACGAGGAGACGCGGAAGAAATATCCGTTCGATTTTGAACTGGAAATCGGTTATCGTCTGAGAGGACGGAAGATTGATGTCATGTGGAAGGTCAGAAATACCGGACACGAAACCCTGCTTTTCCAGATTGGAGCGCATCCGGCTTTCTATTATCCCGGATTCAAGGCAGAGGAAGCAATGAAAGGTTATTTCGGATTCGACCGCAAGGAAGACCTGGAGTATATTCTGGTGGCAGAAAAGGGTTGTGCCGATCCGGACACCCGTTATCCGCTGACACTGAACGAAGAGGGCTTGCTGCCGATTGACGTGCATACCTTCGACCGCGATGCCCTGATACTGGAAAACAGCCAGTTGAAGGAAGTGGTACTTTATACTCCCGACCGTCGTCCGTGGCTGTCCATGCAGTTTGAGGCTCCGGTAGTGGGACTTTGGTCGCCTCCTTCCAAGAATGCTCCGTTTGTATGTATCGAACCTTGGTACGGTCGTTGCGACCGCGCACATTTCAGCGGGGAACTCAAGGACAAGGAATGGATGCAGCATCTTGAGGCCGGTGAGGTCTTCGAATCGGTATATACCATCGAGATCAAGTAAGTCCGTTATACGGTGAGGAAGGGCTTGCGGTGGGCTGCATACGTTGGCATCGTGCACCGCAGTTCATCCGAATCCAAACAAATTCCCCCGGAATTCCATCGTCAGGAGACATGGGATTCCGGGGGAAATTTGTTAATGCCGCAGGCCAACGGTCCTCTCATTCCGTTTCCAGTTGCCAGCCACAGTCGTTATGATAAACCATCAGCTTGCTCATTCCTCCGTCGATGGTCAGGTTGGTGCCGTTGATGAAGCTGTTCCGCTCGTCGCACAGGAACAGTACCGCATGGGCAATGTCTTCCGGTTCTCCGACCCGTCTGGACGGATGCTGCTCCAGGTCGGCCTGAACATAAGCCGGGACTGCAGTTCCCTCATGGAAACGGGCCGTCTCAATCCATCCGGGAGCGATGGAATTCACACGGGCAATGCCTCCGAGACTGACAGCCAGGGCATGCGTCAGTGCTGTAATGCCTCCTTTCGCAGCGGTATAGCTCTCCGTATCGGGTTGCGACTGGAAAGCACGGGTCGACGAGAGGTTGACGATGCTTGCTCCCTTGCGGAAATACGGCTTGAAGCGCTTCGTCAGCCAGTAGGGAGCTGCCACTCCCACCTGCTGTACATAGAGAAAATCCTCGTATGAACAGTCGGAAAGGATGCCTCCGTTCACCAGGCAGGCGTTGTTGACAAGGATGTCGATGCCGCTTTCCTGCTCCAGTACCCAGTCGGCAAACTCGTCCAGTGTCTGCTGCCGGGCAATGTCTCCCCGGAACCATTTGATTCCGGATGACGGCTGATACAATTCACAGTCGGGTATCTCCTTGTCGATCAGGTATACCCGGGCTCCCTCACGGAGGAAGGTTTCCGCCAGACAGCGTCCGATACCGGCACCTCCACCGGTGAGTACACATACTTTATGTTGCAGTTTCATGATCAAATCTATTAGGGTTGGGTAATGAGGCAATCTTTGTCCAGGCAGGCATCCAACTGGCGGATGATTGTTTCCTTGTCCAGGTCCTTGCCGATGAAGACCAGCTTCTGCATGCGGTCGCCATAGACCTCATCCCATTCCCTGAACATTTCCGGTTCCTGTTGCTTTCTTCTTTCCAGTTCATCGGGTGGAAGCGTGGCATACCACAGTCCCGACTCCGTAAGCTGCTTCTGTCGTCCGGCCTGCTCAAAAATGCAGGTGATGTCGGGCGTTTCACTGAAATAGCAGATTCCTTTGGTCCGGATGACGCCTGCCGGCCACTGTTGGGCGATAAACCGGTCGAATTTCGCTGTCTGAAAGGGCGGACGGGCTGTATAGACAAAGGTCGTAATGCCGTAAGTATCCGCATGACTCTTGTCGTGCGCATGGTGGTGTCCGCAACTGCAGTAGCCGTGCTCATCGTAACGGTGCTCATGCGTTTCGTGATTGTGTCCGTGTGCATCATGTTCATGCGCATCATGTTCATGCGCATCATGCTCGTGTGCGTCATGGGTATGTCCGCATTCACAGGTGGTATGGGCCATTTCAACCGCCCAGCCTGCCGAGGCTGCCGTGGCCCCGTAGTGGAACAATCCGGTGTGCAGCAACCGGTCGAGTGCTACGTTTGCATGGTCGCAGGTCAGGATGGCTGCCTGAGGCTGCAGGGCACGGAGTACCTCACGGATGTGTTCCAGGTGTTCCGGACTGACCTTATCTGCCTTGTTCAGGAGAATGAGGTTGCAGAATTCGACTTGCTGGATCAGCAGGTTTCTGATGTCTTCCTCCGTTGCCGGTTTTTCCGCGAGTGCCTCTCCGCAACCGAACTCATCCTGCATCCGCAGGGCATCGACCACCGTTGCGATACAGTCCAGCCGGCATATTCCGTGCTGCGTATAGGCTCCTCCCATGAAAGGGATGGAACAGAGGGTCTGTGCGATGGGTTCCGGTTCACAGATGCCGCTGGCCTCGATGACGATGTAGTCGAAGCAGTTCAGCTGCATCAGTTCCAGCATTTGTGCCACCAGGTCCGACTGGAGGCTGCAGCAGATGCAGCCGTTCTGGAGGGCGACCAGACTCTTGTCTTTATTGCCTACAATGCCTTCCTTGCGGATCAGGCTGGCGTCGATGTTGACCTCTCCGATATCGTTGACAATCACTGCGAACCGGATGCCCTGCTGGTTCGACAGGATGTGGTTGACCAGGGTGGTCTTTCCGCTTCCCAGATAACCGGTCAGCAGCAGTACAGGAATTTCTTTCGGATTCATATAAATGGGTTTCTTTGTAAGTAACTAAATCTGACGGCAGGGAAATGCTCCCTGCAAAGGACTCTCGCTGGTGGCGGAATCAGGATTCCATGTCTTTCAGGTGAATCTCCAGTGCATTGACGGAAATCTGTATTTCCCAGATGGATACTCCCAGGGAAGCAATCAGCAGCAGGAGGGCAAGGCCGAAGACATATACCGACAAGTCGTGGAGGCCGATGTAAATGAGAAACATGGAAATGACGCAGAAGAACAGGCTGGAGATTCCCAGCACCTGCATGCTGCGTGTGAGATAAAGCCGCTTGCGCAGATTGGCGATCTGTGCGGCGGTAACCTCCGAATGCTGCTTTACGTATTGTTCCTTCAGGATACGCACCAGTTGGGCGTAGGAAAGGAAACGGTTGGTATAAGCCAGCAGAATCAGTGAGACTGCCGAGAAGAGGAGGGTGGGGGTACTAAGTGTCAGTTCGTCCATAATGTTTTTGTCTTTTTTCGTTTTGCAAAAATAGCAATTTATTTTCGAATATATAAATAGGTGAAAGGAAAGCCCCGGATGTCGGTCCGGAAGGCAGATGGAAACGTCAGGAAACAAAAAAAGCATTGCCAGAGAACCAGCAATGCCTTTTTACTTTATACACCTTTAAACAAAATGAACGTTATTTGCGCGCTTCAGCAATGTATGCCAACGCTTCTTTACATTTCTCAGTTACATAGTTCCAGTCTTCTGCTGCCACCTTGTCTTTCGGGAACAGCTTAGAACCCATACCTACGCAGAATACACCTGCCTTGATCCATGAAGTCAGGTTTTCCTGAGTCGGTTCTACACCACCGGTAACCATCAGTTTTGACCATGGCATCGGGGCCAGCAGACCTTTTACCAGTTTGGTTCCGAGTACATCGCCCGGGAAGATCTTGCACAGATCGCATCCCATTTCCTGTGCGAAACCTACTTCAGATACGCTGCCGCATCCCGGAGTATAAGCTACCAGACGGCGGTTGCAGACCTTT
>OKRY01003945.1_pt1 | contig 10645 bp, 9 predicted proteins | sample 1601121 | NCBI WGS metagenome assembly OKRY01 (sample SAMEA3541546, study PRJEB24748) | human gut metagenome | biome: human gut; feature: human-associated habitat; material: faeces | place: China | collected 2012
ATTCCCATATCCATAATTCTTCTCTTAACCGGACCATCACCATTTAACCTGGTAACTTTAACAGTCTGGCCTACAGATACATCTCTTAAAGTCATAGTTTATCTCCTTCTTATTTTAGTTTTATATAAGAACTGGCATATTCAGTCCTTTATACCATAATTTTATTAGCCATATCTTTTCCTATGGCAACTCTTGATTCCTTAATGTTAACAATGACATTACCGCCAGCTTTAGAAACAACTGTTACCACTGCTCCCGGAACGAATCCAAGATTCTCAAGAAAACGTCTTATTTCCTCCTTTCCACCAATCCGCTGGATTGTGTATGGAGTTCCTTCATCAATCATAGTTAATGGCATAAGCTCATCTCCTCTTTTTAGCATATTGATAATGTTTTTCATTACCACCTTGGTTAGTATATTCTAATGGTCATTAGATGTCAACAACTTTTGTTATATTTTTATAATATTTTTTAGAACAGATTAACCCCTGATTGATATAACCAACCAGGGGCAAAATGTGCAATCTTTTCAATATATTACAGGCAATAAATAATTATGCTAACGCTGCCCCAAGTTTTTTGCAGTTTTCAACAGCATCATCATCTGGTGCTTCCTGACAGATTACGCTGTCCGTTGCAAGAACAGCGCCTGCAGCCTTGCTTCTTTCTTCCCAGTCAGCCATCCATTCGCCGCTTCCCCATCCATATGAACCGAAAAGTGCAATTTTCTTACCGCTAAGGCTTCCTTCTACCTCTGTGAACATTGGTTCAAACTCTGATTCCTCGAGATTCTCTGCTCCCATTGCCGGGCATCCGAATGCGATTCCATCATATTCAGCAACCTTTCCTGAATTAAAATCATTTGCCACAAGTACATCAACCTCTGCTCCAGCTCCTTTAGCACCTTCTGCAACTGCGTTAGCCATTGTCTCTGTATTACCTGTTCCACTCCAATAAACTACTGCTACTTTACTCATTATCCAATCTCTCCTTTTTACTTTTTATATGCTTAAACCGTTAATGCAGATATGCTTCTGCCTCGGTCAAAGACTCTTAAATATACCTCTGTGCATTTTCTGTAACGTGCAAACATCTTCTGGCTGAATGCCTCATCACAATACACCTTCCATACCCCACAACATTTGTAATTGCAGCCCTTTTGTCTTATAAACTGGATTACATCTTCCACCGGGTAACTTAAGAACAGCCCTATTTCATGTGGAAAACATGTGTTCTCCTCCACTCTCTGTTTAAGATGCTTGATGCTTGCTCCCACTTTATAATCTGTATATCCAAATGTTTTCAGTACATTTTGTACTACTGGCTGTGACAAATCCTTCTCTAATCTGTCAGGTCTGAACACATATAAAAGTGCGCTCTTTTCATTTCTCTTTAAAAATGTTACATACACACCTTTGGCATTAAGTTCTCTGTTTACACTTGCCAGCTCTTTCTTAAAATCAGATATATTATCATATCTGTAATTAAAAAGACTGCCAGTCTTTAATCCGGCAAGCGTCGGTGAACACTCTTTTATTACTTCCCGCTCAATTCTTCCCAATACATCTGTACAGACCATTTTTCTTTTCCTTCCATATTGCACTTTATTCTCTTCTTTATCAGCATGCCCTGCTTTCGCTTAAATATGTTTCTAAAACACTTGTAAGCGATGCCGCACTGCTCGAATGTGTTCTCACAATATCAACATCATTCTTCTTAGCCTCTGTAACAGCTGATAAAACCATCTTATGAGAAACCGTATTAGTAAACAGTATCATAAGATCCGGTGTTCCAATCTGCTTGGAAAATCCACTTTTTTCCTTAACAAATACCTTCGCCTTGCAGCCGTGTTTCTTACATATCTGCTGATACTGGCGTTCCATACATTCATTTCCACCAATAATAACTACGCTCATATTCTCGTCCTTTCATTTACCTTACTTTTGTTAGCTTTGTCTAACCCGTATTTATAAAATAACGGATATCCTAACTGGATACCCGTTACATCAGTTAGCTTTAACTAACTATTAAAATATCATCTTTCTATATAGCTGTCAATACATTTTTACAAATTATCTGTCAAATGGTGCATCGTCATCATTATTGTCAAAGTCATCAATATCCGTATGACCATCTGAATGGTCATGACCGTCAATCATATTCTCTCTGTTGACAACTCTCTTGATATCTCTCTGCTTCTCCACAAGATCTGATAACAGCTCCTTAGTAGCCTTAGGCCTCTTGATATTCTTAATCTCAAAGTCACCCATTGTCTTGTCTCCAGAGCATACTTTAATAGTTCCTACTCCGACAAGTCTCTGCATGAATGAGCGCTCCAATGAAATATCCATAATCCGATACAGTCTTACCTCATCATCTTTAACACTGAAAAATCCTTTGCTTATAAAGAATCTGTCCTTAGATACACTGTATCTTGTAAATGACCATGGAAGTCCGAGGAAGAGAATTCTCTTCCTGTCCTTCCATAATATATCTGTGCTGACTTTATCTCTTGCCATAATATCCCCTCCAATTCTAATGGCACACTGCTGACATATTCTATGTATTACTTGAAATACTTAACACCAGATTCGAATATCCTGATATCCTGCTCACCATATATATTAATAGCAACACTGTCACCGCGTCTCTCAGAATGTGCCATCTTACCAAAGCATCTTCCGTCTGGGCTTGTGATACCTTCAATAGCCATGTATGAACCATTGATATTCCACTCTTCATCCATAGATACATTACCATCAAAGTCACAGTACTGTGTAGCAACCTGTCCGTTAGCAAAAAGCTTATCAAGCCATTCCTTAGGAGCAACAAATCTTCCTTCACCGTGTGAAGCCGGATTGCAGTATACTCCGCCAAGTTCAGCATTAGCAAGCCATGGGCTTAAATTGCTGACAACCTTAGTATATACCATCTTAGATATATGACGGTTAATTGTATTAAATGTAAGTGTAGGTGACTGTGCATCCTGTCCTGTAATCTTGCCGTTAGGTACAAGACCAAGCTTGATAAGTGCCTGGAATCCGTTACAGATACCAAGTGCAAGACCATCTCTCTCATTAAGGAGCTTCTCAACCGCTTCCTTCATCTTGGCATTACGGAATGCTGTAGCGAAGAACTTGGCAGAACCATCTGGTTCATCACCTGCTGAGAATCCACCAGGGAACATAATAATCTGTGCCTGGTTAATAGCCTTCTCAAATTCATCTACAGACTCTCTGATACTCTCAGCGTCAAGGTTCTTGAATACCTTAACGATTGTATCAGCACCGGCTCTTTCAAATGCCTTGGCACTATCATACTCACAGTTAGTTCCTGGGAATACCGGGATAAATACTGTTGGCTTGGCAACCTTATTCTTGCATACATGTACGCTTGGTGCTTCATATAACTTGCTTTCAACCGGTGTAGTTTCCTTAGAAGCCTTAGTCGGGAATACACCCTCAAGGGTATCAGCCCATACGCTTAATGCTTCTTCTACATTAATTGAAACTTCCTTGTATGTGAACTTACCATTATCCTTAACAGTACCAACCTTAGTATAAGCTGTAGTAATCTCAGAAAGCTTATCTGCTGGAACTTCTGCAACGATACAGCCATAAGCTGGTGCAAAGAGGTCATCTTCCTTAACGTCTGCGCTGATCTCAAAACCTAACTTATTACCAAATGCCATCTTGCTGAGTGCTGGCACAAGTCCGTTAGCATCAAGAACATATGCAGATACGATTGCCTTATTCTGGATAAGCTCATGTATTGCACTGTAGAGTGCCTTAACCTGTTCGAAATCTGGAAGATCATACTGATTCTTCTTAATATCAAATCTGACTAATACATCACCATCATTCTTAAGTTCAGGAGTAATAATATCTCCTTCCTTAGCTACATCAATAGCAAATGAGCAGAGTGTTGGTGGAACATCAATATGTTCAAATGTTCCTGACATACTGTCCTTACCACCGATTGATGGAAGTCCGAATCCCATCTGTGCTTCATATGCACCAAGAAGTGCAGCAAATGGCTGGCTCCATCTTTCTGGATCTTCTGTCATTCTTCTGAAGTATTCCTGATATGTGAATCTGATCTTACTGAAATCACCACCGGCAGCAACAATCTTAGCTACAGAATCTGTAACAGCATATATTGCTCCATGATATGGGCTCCATGATGAGAGATATGGATCAAATCCATAAGACATCATAGTTACTGTATCGCATGAACCCTTAAGCACTGGAAGCTTTGCAACCATGCTCTGTGTCTCTGTAAGCTGATATTTACCACCATATGGCATATATACTGAACCGGCTCCGATAGAACCATCAAATCTCTCAACAAGTCCCTTCTGTGAGCATTCGTTAAGGTCTGCTAAAGTCTTTAACCACTTACCGCGTACATCTGTAACCTTAACCGGCTTAAGGTAATCGTCTTCCTGTGAAGGAATATCAACTACAACCTTAGTCTCCTGATGAGCACCATTAGTATCAAGGAATGCTCTTGAAATATTAACGATATCCTTGCCTCTCCAGTTAAGAACAAGTCTTGGTTCTTCTGTTACAACAGCTACCTCAACTGCCTCTAAGTTCTCCTCAGCAGCATACTGAAGGAATTCCTTAACATCCTTAGGATCAACTACAACAGCCATTCTCTCCTGAGACTCTGATATAGCAAGCTCTGTTCCATCAAGACCTTCATACTTCTTAGGAACTTTATCAAGATCTACCTTAAGACCTGCTGCAAGCTCACCAATTGCAACGGATACACCGCCTGCACCAAAGTCATTACATTTCTTAATAAGCTTAGTAACCTCTGGTCTTCTGAAGAGTCTCTGCATCTTACGCTCTGTAGGAGCATTACCCTTCTGAACCTCAGCACCACAATCCTCAATAGACTTCTCTGTATGAACCTTAGATGAACCTGTAGCTCCGCCACATCCATCTCGTCCTGTTCTTCCACCAAGAAGAATAATGATATCTCCCGGGTCAGAATTTTCTCTCTTAACTGCACTTCTTGGAGCAGCAGCTATAACTGCACCAATCTCCATTCTCTTGGCAACATAATCAGGATGGTAGATTTCCTTAACATATCCTGTAGCAAGTCCGATCTGGTTACCATATGAGCTGTATCCGTGAGCAGCACCTGTAACAAGCTTTCTCTGTGGAAGCTTTCCATGAATTGTCTCTGATACCGGAACAGTAGGATCTGCTGCACCTGTAATTCTCATTGCCTGATATACATATGTACGTCCTGACAATGGATCTCTTATAGCACCACCAAGACAAGTTGCTGCGCCACCAAATGGCTCAATCTCTGTTGGATGGTTATGTGTCTCATTCTTAAAGTTAACAAGCCATTCCTCTGTCTTTCCATCGATCTCAACCGGAACAACAATTGAGCAGGCATTAATCTCATCAGATTCTTCCTGATCAGCTAACTTACCCTCAGCCTTTAACTTCTTAGCACCCATAAGTGCAAGGTCCATAAGGCATACGAACTTGTCCTTACGGTCCTTATATATTTCTGCTCTGTCTGAAAGATACTTGTTATATGTAGCTTCCATAGGGGCTTTATAGAATCCGTCCTTAAACTTAACATCTGTAAGCTCTGTTGCAAATGTTGTGTGACGGCAATGATCTGACCAGTATGTATCAAGTACTCTGATTTCAGTCATAGAAGGATCACGCTTCTCAACACTAGCAAAATGCTCCTGAATGAACTTAAAATCCTTAAATGTCATGGCAAGTCCTAAAGAATCATATAATTCCTTTAACTTATCCTCTGGCATATCCTTGAATCCGTCAAAATAAATAACATCAGCAGGAGTCTTGAACTCAGTAACTAAAGTTTCTGGAATATCCTCTGCTGCCTGTCTTGAATCAACAGGGTTAATGCAGTGTTCCTTAATCCTGTTCTTCTCCTCATCAGTAACAGTTCCTGTCAATACATAAGTTACAGCAGTCTTGATAACTGGTGTCTCATTCTCATTAAAGAACTTAACACACTGTTCTGCAGAATCAGCTCTCTGGTCGAACTGTCCTGGAAGATACTCTACAGAGAACACGAAATCGTCCTTTCCTGCTGGAAATGTTCCCTCATAAACATCATCTACCGGTGGCTCAGAAAAAACAGTAGTAAGTGCTTTCTTATATGTTTCTTCTGAAAGATTCTCAATATCATAACGGATAAGAACTCTTACATCTGTAATAGTCTTTATTCCAAGATATCCTCCTATCTCCTCAAGTAATTCTTTCGCATTAACTGCAAATGGTTTCTTTTTCTCGACAAAAACTCTCTTTACGCCGCTCATATCTTCCTCCTGAGATTAGTTATATTAATTATTAATATTTAACCATTGTATCACAATAAAACATATTTTCAAACAACTATTCATGCATTCTTCTTATTATCTTGTAAACAACCTGATTACCCATTACGGTAGGACCTGTATGTGCGAAGAAAACAATACCGTCTGTCTGTGATATTATCTCACTCTTAACAGTACCCTCGCATGGGTCAAGAATCTGTGCTATAAGCTCACCATGATATACAGGATCACCCGGCTCTTTAAGTCTCTTGTAAAATCCTGCATCATAAGTCTTGACTGCCATAAGGTCAAATTCGTTGATAACACTTGCAATATATCCACTGTGATTGTTGTACTTAAGAATACCCATTCTGGTTAAAAACCTGAGAACAGATGACACAGCCTGTCTTGCAGATTTCTCATCAATCATATCTGTGCTGTTAGTATATATTGAAAACGCATTAGTACCATTCATCTGCCAGTTATAATTAAGTGTCACTGTATCCATTGGCTTCGGCTTTCTAATAACAACGTACTGAAGTCCAAACAGATTGGCAAGACTTGCACTCTGAAATCCTGTATCCATCATCTTTACATGAGGAATAAAATCACCCGGCATATAAAAGCTTGCAAAATGTATGCCATAACTGTAACCCTTAATTCTGTCAAAAAGTGTTCCTGCTATCTGCTTGGTTGTATCTCCATTAACATCCCCAGGAAAAGCTCTGTTAATATCAGAATTATCTGTAGGCCAGAATCTCTTTCCAACATTCATGGAAAATCTGTTAACAGATGGGATAACAAGAATCTCATGATTGTGCGATATTGCACCATGAGCCTCAAGCTCTTTAAGTGCCTTAACAAGCTGCGAACATATATACAGCTGCTGTATCTCATTACCTCTTAATGCACCAACAATACATGCCGACTTCTCACCACCGCCGAATCTGTAGCCTTCTATCTGATAATCTTCTCTATATATACCCTTTAACGAATAAATAATCTCTTTCTTCATTATCTGCCACCATAAACTCTTGCTATAAGAGCCCCCTTATGTACTACCGGATTCTCTCTTAATGTAAATATAATTCCATCTGTAGGCGATTCAATTCTCTGGATTATTCTTCCCTCAATAGGTTCGATAATATCTCCTATATGCGTTCCAATTCCAATCCTTCCCATAGAATCAACTGCTGATACGAATATTCCGCTTTCCTTAGCAGTAAGAAATGTAACCTCACCCTCTGTAGAGATAATAGGTTCATTCACTTCTTTCGGCTCATCATCCCATATCCCCATATGAGACATAAGGTTAAATATACCATCAACAATATCCCTGCAATACTTTGGCGTAATTCTGTTTCCAACACCCATCTCCGTAACAAGAGTAGGCACACCAAGATGGTTAAGACTATAAGCAAGAGTTGCATCAAGCACAGTAATAGACGAATATATCCACACAAATTGTGCATTCATCATCTTCGCATAAGAAAGAAGCTTTTCCTGCGTATCATCATTAATTCTTACCTGTGGCATCTCATTTACAAATATATTGCTTGAATGGATATCAATACACAGATCGCTTCCAATAATATCTTCAATAATACCTGCTGCCACATATTCAGCCATCGCTCCATTATTATCACCAGGGAAAACCCTGTTCATATCAAGGTCAAACATAGGAATTCCTCTTGAACCTGTATCAAGTCCAAGAGGATTAATATCTGGATAAATATCTACAATTCCTTTAAGCTTATTCTTCTCTCTTTCAATCCTTCTGATAACCTCATAGCAGATATACTGTCCGTCAAGTTCATCCCCATGAGTGCCTGTAACTATAGAAATCCTTGGCATATCAATACCATTTTCTTCATTCGTAAGTCTGTTCTTTCTTACTACCAGCCTTTCATGCACCGGCAATTCCACCGAAACAACTTCTTCTATCATAATACTCTCCCTATAATATACTTATTCATCATAATCCCTAAGAATAATCGTGCTTGGCGTCTTCTTAACAATAATATGTGAAAATACAGAACTTGGCATGTAAGTCTTATCATCCATATATACCCTGCTTCCCGGATATATATGATTCTTTACTTTAACAACTGCTCTCTCTGAATCTCTTATAAGATTGTATAATGCCTTGCTCTTTTCTTCAAGCTTGGCTTTCTGAGCCATCTTTACAATCTTTGACTGGGTAACTCTCAATGCCATTTTACTATCATACTTTTCAGGCATGTTCTGTTTAATCATCTCAAACTTCTTATTAGCCATTTCAAAGGCTTCAATCTGTTCGTCCACCTCCTTAAGCTCCATAATAAGTTCTGCATACTCTTTTCTGATTTCTTTGGTCGAACCAACCCTCAACAAAGTCTTTACATTGCTTTCATGTCCACATGATGTAGTACTGATTCCCATAACACCAGTTACATCACCACCTATAATAGAACCTATGGGTCCCTCAACAAATACCCTGCCATATGTAAGCACCCTGCAGTTAAGAATATAATTACACTGTAAGTCTCCTTTGGCAATAACCTCTGTATTCTCAAAAAATCTGCCTGATATATTTCCCCCTGCCTCGATTTTTCCTGAATTCTTAGTATTAACACCATCCTTTAATACAATATCTTTCCCAGCAATAAGTGTTGCTCCCTCAACGAAGCCTCCAACATATATACTTCCCATGGCATGCACTGTTACACCACTTCTCACACTGCCTGTAATATTAACATCCCCGTTAAAGTCAATATTCCCCATGCTCATGTCAAGATTACCATTAACCTCATATACATTAACAACACTTAAATCATAGTTACAGTATTCAATCTTTCCAGATATTGCAGCATAAGTTTCTTTACCATCATCAGATGTCTTAAAGCCCTTACCATGCAGTCTTGGCTTTGGTTTACCCTGCTTAGGAACAAGCAGCTTTCCACATACATCAAAGCCAAACTCCCCTTTAGTCGGCTCATGATATCTTGCCAGCAGATCACCCTCATTAACCTTTTCAAATCTCTTCTGGTTAAAGTAATCAATAGAACCATCTTCTCTTACTGTAGGTCTGTTATTATTAATTGCATCTGTATCAAAGAAAAACTCATAATATCCATCTTTTCCTGCCTCTACCGGTTTACCAAAAGCAACTTCAACCGGCTGGTCATATATTTTTTGTGAAATCATCCATCGAATTTTTTCTTCATCTATTCCCGTCTTAATTCCATTAAACGATAGCTTATTCATGACTTCATCATATGTATATCCTTCATCACATTTGCCAAGCCTGACTGATGCGCTCATATTATCATCTGCAATATATACATAAACCTCATGTAACTCGATATCATCTATATCAGCTGTTTCATTAACTATTCCTGTATTGCTCATGCTGTTCCCCCTTTCCGAAGGTCTTATCCATTCATTATCAAAACACTGTACTGTAATAGCTGCATCTTAACATCCATACTTAAGCAGCCCATCCAGATTACTTCCCCTCTCAAGTGCAAGTCTTATCTTCTCCATCTCTTTAAAGGTATATCTTGGATCAGCATATAAAGAAACATCTACACCGCTTGTAAGTCCCATAAGAATTTCCTGTGACTGCAATTCATTAAGTGCAGGCTTCTCGTCATTCCATTTATCAGAAATTCTGTGTCTTGCCTCTTTCATGCTTACCGCATCAATAAACGGATCTGCATATTCAGAAACATCTATTCCTTCTTCAAGTCCAAGTCTTATCTGTTTCATCTGTCCCGATGAAAATCCAACCATGTTATATGGAGTAACATCAATCCCTTCCTCAAGTCCAAGTCTTATCTGTTCCATCTGTTTCCCATTATATTCATGAAGCAGATACTTAGTTATATCGACACAATTGTGTATTCCCAGCCTTATCTCATTGAGCTGATATTCATCATAATTATCCTCAACAAAAAATGTAAGGTCAATCTCTTCTTTTTTTGCAAGTCTTATCTGTCTTAATACCTCTCCTGAATAACCAAGCTTTGCATACCTGGTCAGATCATAATTAAGCTCTGATGCAAGCCTTATCTCTCTCATAACAGAATGACTGAACTTAGGATTACATATATCATCCATATTCATTCCGCTACGCACAGCCTGCTTCAGTTCTTCCATCTGCATATAATCATACTGTGCATCTGCAAATCTGCTTACATCAAGTTTTTCTTCCAGACCAAGTCTTAATGCTTTCATCTGGGCAGCGTTAAATTCCTCTTTGCAATACACACTCACATCAACGCCATTCTCAATTCCTCTGATAATCTCAATAGTCTGTAATTCATCAAATCCCAGAGACTGCCAGGC
>OKRY01003948.1_pt1 | contig 10642 bp, 7 predicted proteins | sample 1601121 | NCBI WGS metagenome assembly OKRY01 (sample SAMEA3541546, study PRJEB24748) | human gut metagenome | biome: human gut; feature: human-associated habitat; material: faeces | place: China | collected 2012
TCAAGCGGCGCAAGGGCTGCAATAAAAAGACCGTGCAGAAGGACTGGCTGGAAGAACTGGTCGTCCGGGAGACCATGAAGCTGATTCAGGACGATGCGGTGATCGACAAGATCGTTCAATTGATCATGGATGTACAGAATCAGGAGAACACCACGATCCCGCTGCTGGAAAAGCAGCTCCGGGAAGTAGACAAGAAGCTGGACAACCTGATGAAAGCCATCGAGGAAGGCTTATTCACCCGGACAACGAAAGAACGTCTGGAAGCATTGGAGATCCAGAAAGATGAGCTGACTGCAAAAATCGCAGACGAAAAGTTGAAGAAGCCCAGCTTCAACGAAGAGTTCATTCGGTTCTGGCTGCTGAAATTTAGAAAGTTCGATATTTCGCAGAAAAAACAGCGGAAAGCGCTAATTGAAATTTTTGTGAATGCCATTTTCCTGTACGATGACCGGATGCTGATTACGTTTAACTACAAGGATGGCACCAAAACCGTCCGTTTTGAGGACACTTTGACCGCCGATGGAGTAGAAGGAAAAAGTTCGGATTTGTCCAGTCTTGCTGGACCAGAGCTCTTCAGTCGAGAGACTGAAGAGCTTTTTGTTATATCTGGAACTTTTGCAAACAACAGAGTCGCAGTCTTTTGGGAGACTGCGGCTCTGTTTTATACTGCTTTATTTGCCCTCTGCGCGGAGTTTCGCGTCCTTTTCCAGCAAGGGCTTGAGGTATTGGCCGGTAAAGCTGCCCGGCACCTCGGCCACCTGCTCCGGCGTACCCTCGGCGACGATGATGCCGCCGGCACTGCCGCCCTCGGGGCCGAGGTCGATGATGTAGTCGGCGCACTTGATGAGGTCGAGGTTGTGTTCGATGACGATGACGGTGTTGCCTGCATCCACCAGCTTCTGCAGCACCTCGATGAGGCGGTGGACATCAGCCATGTGGAGGCCGGTAGTCGGCTCGTCGAGGATATACACGGTCTTACCCGTGCTGCGGCGGGCCAGCTCGTTGGCCAGCTTGACACGCTGCGCCTCGCCGCCCGAAAGGGTCGTGGCGCTCTGCCCCAGCGTGACATACCCCAGGCCCACGTCCAACAGCGTCTGCAGCTTGCGGGCGATTTTCGGCTGGTTGGCGAAGAAGACGACCGCCTCTTCCACGGTCATGTTCAGCACGTCAGAGATGGTCTTTTCCTTATACTTGACTTCCAGCGTTTCGCGGTTGTAGCGTGCGCCCTTGCAGACCTCGCAGGGAACGTAGACGTCCGGCAGGAAGTGCATCTCGATTTGGAGGATGCCGTTGCCCTCGCAGGCCTCGCAGCGGCCGCCCCGGACGTTGAAGCTGAACCGTCCCGGGCCGTAGCCCCGCATTTTGGCGTCCTGCGTCTGGGAAAAGACCGTGCGGATGTCGTTGAACACGCCGGTATAGGTGGCGGGGTTGGAGCGGGGCGTGCGGCCGATGGGCTGCTGGTCGATGCCGATGACCTTATCCACGAACTCGAGGCCCTCTACCCCATCGCACTTGCCAGCGCGGGAGCGGGTGCCGTTCAGCTCACAGGCGAGGGTCTTATACAAAATCTCGTTGATGAGGCTCGACTTGCCCGAGCCGGAGATGCCCGTCACGCAGACGAACTCTCCCAGCGGAAATTTTACGTCGATGTTGCGCAGATTGTTTTCGCGCGCACCCTTCACCGTGAGGAAATTGCCGTTGCCAGGGCGGCGGGTCTGCGGCACCTCGATGCGCTTGCGGCCCGACAGATAGTCGCCGGTGATGCTGCGCTTGGCCTTGCAGATGTCCTTGACGGAGCCTGCGGCCACGATCTCGCCGCCGTGGACGCCCGCGCCCGGGCCGACGTCCACGATATAATCGGCGCTGCGCATGGTATCCTCGTCGTGCTCGACCACGATGACCGTATTGCCGAGGTCGCGGAGATTTTTCAGCGTTGCGATGAGTTTATCGTTGTCGCGCTGGTGCAGGCCGATGGACGGCTCATCCAGCACGTACAACACACCCGACAGAGCGCTTCCGATTTGGGTGGTCAGGCGGATGCGCTGGCTCTCGCCGCCGGACAGGGTGCCTGCCGACCGGGCCAGTGTGAGGTAATCGAGGCCCACGCTCTGCAAAAACTGCAGGCGGTTCTTGATCTCCTTCATGATCTGGCCGCCGATCTGCTTCTGCTTTTCGGTCAGGTTCGGCTCATTGTCGGCGATGAACTTCAGCTCGTCCCGAATCGACATTTCGCAGAAATCGCTGATGTTTTTGCCGCCGATGGTCACAGCCAGCACCACCGGTTTCAGGCGCTTACCATGGCAGGCGGGACACTCGACGCCCGACATGAAGCTGCCGATCTCCTCCTTCATCCACTCGCTGTTCGTCTCGCGGAAGCGGCGCTCGAGGTTCTCGACGATGCCCTCAAAGGTATTATAATAGACGCCGCTGCCGAACTCATTCGTGCGGTGCATCTCGATTTTTTCTTCGTTGGTGCCGTAGAGCAGGGCGTTGACGGCCTCGGCGCTCATTTCTTTGATGGGCGTATCCAGCGTAAAGCCGTATTTTTTCCCCAGTCCCAGATAATACATCTCGGCTACAGAGCCTTCGGCGTAGTACCAGCCGCTGGCCTTGACAGCCCCCTCCCGAATCGAGAGGTCCCGGTTGGGCAGGATGCGCTCTTCGTCCACCCGCATGAAGGTGCCGAGGCCGGTACACTTCTCGCAGGCACCCAGAGGGTTATTGAAGGAGAAGAGCCGGGGTGACAAATCGCTGATGGAAATGCCGTGCTCAGGGCAGGCGAAATTCTGGCTGAATGTCATACATTCGCCACCGATGACATCCACCTCAGCCACGCCGCCGGTGAGGGCAAGCGCCGTTTCCAGCGAGTCAGCCAGACGACCGCGGATGCCCTTGCGCATGGCAAGACGGTCAACGACGATCTCCACGGTGTGCTTGATGTTCTTTTCCAGCGCGATCTCCTCGTCGAGGTCGTACATGTTACCGTCGATTTTTACGCGGGCGTAACCGGCGCGGCGAGCGGCGTCCAGCTCTTTCTGCTGGGTGCCTTTGCGCTGACGGACGACAGGCGCGAGGACCTGGAACTTCGTCCCCTCTTCCAGCTTGAGCACAGCGTCCACCATCTCATCCACGCTCTGCTGGCTGATGACCCGCCCACACACTGGGCAGTGCGGCACGCCCACGCGGGCGTACAAAAGGCGCAGATAATCGTAAATTTCCGTCACGGTACCCACGGTGGAGCGGGGGTTGTGGCTGGTGGTCTTCTGGTCGATGGAAATGGCCGGAGACAGGCCGGTGATCTCGTCCACATCGGGCTTGTCCATCCGGCCAAGGAACATCCGGGCGTAGCTGGACAGGCTCTCGACATAGCGGCGCTGGCCGTCGGCGTAGATGGTGTCGAAGGCAAGGCTCGACTTGCCCGAGCCGGACAGGCCGGTCATAACGATGAATTTTTCACGCGGGAGGGTCAAATTCACGTTTTTCAGGTTGTGCTCCCGCGCACCCTTGATGACTATTTTATCGTTTGCCAAGGTACTTTCTCCCTCTTCTCTGTGTCTGTGCATGGTTCTGCTTCCGCTCCGTCTCTGCCGAGGAATCCACAGTGGGATTCTCGCCCCGGCGCAGGCGGTCGATCTGATCGCGCAGGAAGGCCGCATGCTCAAATTCCAGCAGCTTGGCAGCTTCCTTCATCTCCCGGGTCAGGCGTTCAATGGCGGCTTCGCGCTCGAGCTTGCCCATCCGCCGGGTGTTCATCCTGGCATTCTCAGCCTTGTCGCTGATCTCAATCGAATCCGGGATGGCCTTGACGATAGTCTTCGGGACGATGCCGTGTTCAGCGTTGTAGGCCATCTGGATGGCGCGGCGGCGTTCTGTCTCGGTGATGGCACGGTCCATGCTGTCCGTCACCTCGTCGGCGTACATGATGACCAGACCTTCCGCGTTGCGGGCGGCGCGACCGATGGTCTGAATCAGGCTCGTCTCGCTGCGGAGGAAGCCCTCTTTGTCGGCGTCGAGGATGGCCACAAGGCTGACCTCGGGCAAGTCGAGGCCCTCACGCAGCAGGTTGATGCCCACCACCACGTCGATGGTGCCGAGGCGGAGGTCTTTGATGATCTCCATCCGCTCGAAGGTGTCCACCTCGTGGTGCATATACTTGACCTTTATCCCCTGTTCGGTAAAGTAATCCGTCAGATCTTCAGCCATTTTCTTGGTCAGCGTCGTGACCAGGACGCGCTCATGCCGCTCGATGCGAGCGTTTATCTCGCCCAGAAGGTCAGTCACCTGCCCCTCTACGGGGCGTACCGAGATGAGCGGATCCAGCAGACCAGTGGGCCGGATGACCTGCTGGGCCACCTGGGTGCTGTTCTTCCGCTCGTACTCGCCGGGGGTGGCCGAGACGAATATCATCTGGTTGAGCTTGGATTCCACTTCCTCGAACTTGAGGGGGCGGTTGTCAAAGGCCGACGGCAGGCGGAAACCGTACTCCACCAGCGTCTTTTTGCGGGCGTAGTCGCCTGTATGATGCCTATGCGCTGAGCGATGAAATCCATACACGCTTCTATCAGGGCTATCGTGGGGTATCCCTGCCGCATAAATTCAAGATCGCAACAGGCGGCTGTCCCAATAACTGCGTCAAGCCGACCTTGAACGATTTGGGTATCGTGGGCGCAAGAGTGCCGCAGTATCATATCGAGGATTGCCGTTCCTGCAAAAAATGCCAGTTGGAGGAGGCTTGTCCTATCCATGCGGCGAAGAAAAACGCAGATGGCAAGCTGGAAATTGATGCAGAGCTTTGCAACCACTGCGGTCGCTGTATCGGCAAATGTCCCTTCCATTGCAATGATGAGGGCGTGGATGGCTATAAGGTCTATGTCGGCGGACGCTGGGGCAAAAAGATTGCCCATGGGCAGATGCTTCATAAAATCTTTATGGATCAGAATGAGGTTCTGGATACCGTGGAAAAGGCAATTCTGCTGTTCCGTTCCGCAGGGGAAAGCGGCGAACGCTTTGCGGATACCATCAATCGTATTGGCTTTGCGAACGCGGAAAAAATCCTTCTGAGCGATGAATTGCTGCAGAAAAAGGCAGAGATTCTGGGATTGGATGTTGTCGGCGGCGCAACCTGCTAAAAAAGAGTATTCAGAAAGAAATTACTTGGAAATAAGACTGCTTTGAGGGAGACTTCGGAGCAGTTTTTTATTTTATACAAAGCAGATAGGAATTTTATCGTCATTTACTTCTTTTTATGGTAAAATAGGAAAAAAAGAAAGGTTCGATCCGAAGGGAGGATTCCTGCGTGAATTTTGTAGATAGCATCATCAAAAAAAGAGACGGCGGCAAGCTGACAAAAGAAGAAATTGCCTTTTTTGTGAAGGGCGTGACGGATGGCACTCTGCCCGATTATCAGATTTCCGCCTTGCTGATGGCAATTTTTCTGAAGGGCATGGATACGGAAGAAACGGCACAGCTGACCATGGAAATGGCGCATTCGGGCGGTATGTTTGACCTCTCCGCTCTGGCAGGCTGTAAGGTGGATAAGCACAGCACAGGCGGTGTTGCGGATACCACAACGCTGATTCTTGCGCCCTTGGTTGCATCTGTGGGTGTGCCTGTGGTAAAAATGAGCGGTCGGGGGCTTGGCTTTTCCGGCGGCACGATTGATAAGCTGGAATCCATCCCCGGCTTTCGGGTGGATGTGACAGAGGAGGAAGCACTGCGCTTTGCGAAGGAAAGCGGCATCGTGCTGATGAGCCAGACGGATAATCTTACGCCTGCGGATAAAAAGCTTTACGCTCTCCGCGATGTCACAGGAACGGTGGATAGCATCCCTCTGATTGCGGCAAGCATTATGTCGAAAAAAATTGCCGCAGGCGCGGATGCAATCGTACTGGATGTGAAATGCGGCAGTGGTGCCTTTATGAAAAATGCGGCGGATGCAGAAAGGCTTGCAGGCATTATGGCAGATATGGGCAGGCATGTCGGCAGAAGGGTAACGGCGGTTATCAGCAGTATGGCACAGCCCTTGGGCATGTATATCGGCAACAGCCTTGAGGTAATGGAAGCCATCGAGGTGCTGAAGGGCAATGTCGGCGGCGATTTGCTTGAGGTTTCTCTGACGCTTGGCGCGAATATGCTCCTTCTGGCGGAGCGCGTGCAGAGTGAGGAGGAGGGCAAGGCACTTCTGCTCGAGAATATCAGAAATGGCAAGGGGCTTGCAAAATTTAAGGAGCTGCTGATACAGCAGGGCGGCGATGTCCGCGTCATTGCGGATTATAGCCTGCTCCCTCTGGCAGAGGAAAAATGGGAAGTAAAAGCAACGAAATCGGGGTATCTTACCCGTATGGATACAGCCATGATTGGCAGAGCCTCGCAGGAAACTGGCGCAGGGCGGATGTTCAAGGGACAGACGCTGGATTTTGGCGCAGGTATTGTCATGAAAAAACGCACAGGTGATGTAATTGCAACAGGTGAAACCTTGGCGGTGGTATATAGTAAGCGCAGAGAAAAATGTCAGAGTGCGGCGGATTTCCTGCAAAAGGCCATCACAATCGAGGCTGCACCGCTGACAGAGCAGACACCTTTGATTTTGAAAACCATCAGACAGGAGGGTTAAGCATGAAAAGAGCGATTATTATTGTACTGGACAGCGTTGGCATTGGCGAACTGCCCGATGCGGCGGATTTTGGGGATGTTGGCAGTAACACCCTGGTCAATATCAAGAAGGTGCGTCCGCAGACGAGCCTGCCAAACCTCTGCGCCTTAGGTCTTGGGGATATCCAAGGCAAGGATATCTCGCTTCTTGGCGAGGTTGCCGCACCGAAGGGCTGCTACGGCAAAATGGCAGAACGCTCCATCGGCAAGGATACCACAACAGGGCATTGGGAAATGGCAGGCATTATCACCAAAAGACCCTTCCCGACCTTTACAGAAACAGGCTTCCCCAAGGAGGTCATGGATGCCTTTGAAGCGGCAATCGGCACAAAAACACTCGGCAACTATGCCGAATCCGGTACGGTCATCATTCAGGATTTAGGCGTGGAGCACATGAAAACAGGCTACCCCATCGTCTATACCTCTGCGGACAGCGTGTTCCAGATTGCGGCACATGAGGATGTCATTCCTGTCCAAAAGCTGTATGAAATGTGCGAAAAGGCAAGAAAAATCCTAACAGGGAAGTATGGCGTTGGGCGTGTCATTGCGCGTCCCTTCATCGGCAATGCAAAGGATGGCTTCACCCGCACCAAAAACAGAAGGGATTTTTCTCTGGAGCCGACAGGCCCGACCATTCTCGACCTCACAAAGGCGAAGGGCATGGAGGTTGTGGCTGTCGGAAAAATCGAGGATATCTTCGAGCATCGCGGCATGACCCGTACCGACCATACCACCAATAACCACGACGGCATTGAAAAGACCATTCAGTTCTTGAAAGACGATTTTGAAGGACTGCTGTTCACCAATCTGGTGGATACCGATATGATTTACGGGCACAGAAACGACGTAGAAGGCTACGCGGGCGCACTGGAATATTTCGACAGCAGGCTGCCCGAAATTCTGGCACAGCTGAAGGAGGAGGATGTGCTTTTTATCACGGCAGACCATGGCTGCGATCCGACCACACCCAGCACCGATCATTCCAGAGAATACGTCCCCATTCTGGCTTACGGCAAGCCCATCAGGGCAGGCGTTGACCTTGGTGTCAGAAAGACCTTCGCAGATCTGGGGCAGACCATTTCCGATTATCTGGGTCTGGATGCTCATTTTGAGGCAGAAAGCTTCTGGAAGGAAATCGCGAAATAAAACGGGAACGCCTGCTCTTTTATGGGGCAGTCTTTCCTGCTTCATATACTGCTTCATATACAAAGGAGAAGTTCTATGAAAAATATAGAGGAAATCACAATCAGACCCGTAACCGAGGCAGATGCAGAGAAACTGCTTTCCATTTATGCCCCCTATGTAACCGATACCTTCGTCACCTATGAATATACCGTTCCGACCGTAGAGGAATTTCGGGAACGCATCCGCAATACCCTGCAGGCATATCCCTATTTTGCGGCAGTGGAAAACGGCAGAATCATCGGCTATGCCTATGCCTCTGCATTTCATCCCAGAAGGGCGTATCTCTGGTCTGCGGAAGCAACAGTTTATCTGGAACGCGGGGTGCGTGGGCGCGGTGTCGGCAGGCTGCTGTATGAAAGGCTGGAGGAAACGCTGAAGCAGCAGAATGTGCAGAATGTCAATGCCTGCATTGCTTATCCGAATCCGCAGAGCATTGCCTTCCATGAAAAAATGGGCTATCGTGCGGTCGGGAAATTCACTGACTGCGCCTATAAGCTGGAGCAGTGGCTCGGCATGATCTGGATGGAAAAAATGCTGGGCGCGCACGAAAATCCCCCGAAGGAATTTATTCCCTACCCCGAAATTCTGAAATAAAACGGGAACAAAGCTGAGAAATTTTCGTCAGAGGGGATAGACCTGTGAAATTGTGGGATTTGTTGCAAGAAAGCGGGTTTTGTAGTATACTGAACAGATAACTGTGGGTATCATTGTGAATGAAGGAGAACATTTATGGAAGAAACAACAATCGTGATCATGTTGAAGGATGAAGAAACCGGCTTTCTGGATCAGGAGCTTGGCTCCTATTCCGTTCCCGAAAGGGCAGAGCTGATCTGGAGCATTTATGTCAAGAGTAACGAGGTTGTGCTTCGCTTAAGCTGCGACAGAGAGCTTGAGGATTGGGAATACGAAGCGGTTTTTGATTATTACGATACGGAACCTGTAGGTGCTCTGGTGGATACCATCATAGAGGAGGAGGGCCATTGCGACCCTGTCTGGATTGTCGGGTTCCCCTTTATTGATGATCAGGATGCCATGGAAGAAAAGCTTGCAAAAATCCTGCAGGCACACGAAAAAGAGCTCTGTTCTGTTTTTGATGCAATCAAGGATAAAGAGGATGATTACCGTGAGGAATAAAGGTATCTTTTGCCTGCTTCTGGCTTTTTGCGTGTTCTTGATGAGCAGCTGCAACCTGAGCAGTCCCCTTCCCCCCGATGCAGATGCTGCGGATGGAAAGGGCGGCACAACGGAGATTATCGTGCCGGGTGGAAAAACGGATAAAGCCGATGAAAAGCAGGCGGCTGAAAAGGCCAAGAATGATGAAAAAAAGAACGAAAAGTCGGACAGCAAGAAAAGCGCGCAGAATAAGCCCTTTTGGCAGGCATCCAAGGTGTATGACACTCTGACGGCGGTTGCCGCGGCGGCACAGCAGGATTATAAGGTCAACGGCGCGAAACGCGGCTGGATGAGCAAAAACGGCAAGCTTTACGGCTATTATGATGGCTGCTACATAACCCCGGACATGCTGGTGAAGGAGGGCTATCTGGAAAGCGGTCTGGATACGTCCGGATTTGAGCTCTTGCTGATTGATGGGGAGGATTTGGCGGCGTATAATGGCGCAAGCGTTTCCTCGGGCAATATGAATTTCGGCGTATTTGCGGCAGTGAAGCAGAATGGGAAATATCTGCTGGCCTCTCCGAGCGGCAAGGCGGGGCAGATTGTCCAGTCTGATTATCAGTCGCTTCTGGCAAAATATAACCAGAGCCATGGCAATATCGGGCGGCTGTCCTCCGCAACGGCGGAATATGGGCGGATTCTGAATTATATCTGCCTGTATGAAGGGCGCTTCGCGGATTATTATGTGCGTGAAATCCGAAAGGATAATAAATATGCCGTTGTGGTATTTTCCACCACAGGCAATACGGCAAATATCAAGGAATATGTTTTGAAGAATGATAATGGCTTTTGGGAGGTTGTCTATCCCAATGTGCAGATGGATGCTTATCCCATTACTGCCATCAATCGGCTGATTCCCGATTTTAATGTGGAAGTTCTGCCGAAATATAACCTTGCGGCATGGCGCGGTCTGGTGAAGGCGGAGCAGGGCGGCGCAGTGGCGGCAATGTTCGGGAAGTATTATATTACCAGCAAAACGCAGATTCAGTATCAGTGTGCAACGGCGAACTGTGCGTATTTCCGCCTGACAGACGGCTCTCGCTATGTTGCCTATTCCAACGGAGATTACTGGACGGCGGCACCCGTTTCCTCTGATATTGCGGCAAGGAATTATTTCATGGAACGCACCGGCGGCGATTACAGCTTTATTATTCTGGATGATTAAAAGAGGGTGGTTTTATGACAAAGACCAATGTGATGCGTCTTCTGGAGGCGGCAGGGATTGCCTACCGCACTGCGGAGTATGAATATGATGAAGCGAACCTTTCGGGACTGCATGCGGCGGAGCAGGTTGGCATGGATGCGGATCAGGTGTTTAAAACACTGGTAACCAGAGGGGATAAAACAGGGATTCTGGTATTCTGTATCCCTGTGGATATGGAACTGGATTTGAAAAAGGCGGCATCTGTTTCCAAAAATAAGAAGGTGGAAATGACGCACATGAAGGAGCTTCTGGGGCTGACGGGCTATATCCGCGGCGGCTGCTCCCCAATCGGAATGAAGAAAAAGTACCCCACCTTTATTGATGAAACCTGTATCCTCTTTGATGAAATCGCGGTCAGCGCAGGGGTGCGCGGCGAACAGGTGATTCTGAATCCGCAGGATTTGGTGCAGTATATCGAAGCGACAGAGG
>OKRY01003952.1_pt1 | contig 10637 bp, 10 predicted proteins | sample 1601121 | NCBI WGS metagenome assembly OKRY01 (sample SAMEA3541546, study PRJEB24748) | human gut metagenome | biome: human gut; feature: human-associated habitat; material: faeces | place: China | collected 2012
GTTGTCTCCATGTTGAACCTCCGTTATAATTAGATTTGTGTTTATTGGAGTGAGTACCCGAGTTAAACATAGATACGGTAGCAACGACTTTAATACGTTTATCGGTTTGGGATGCTTTCACCGTATAACCGCCACCGCCACAGATACCGAGTGCACCTAAACGATTCATATCAACACCCGGGAACGATGCAATAATATCAGCCATGCCATGAATGTCTTCTACGCGGAACACTGGATGATCTAAATTATGAGGCTGACCGCCGCTAGCGCCTTGGAATGATGCATCGGCTGCTAATGTAATATAACCTTGTTCCGCAAGGCGTTGTGCATATAGCCCTGCTACCTGCTCTTTTACCCCACCATTAGGATGTGCCACGATAATAGCTGGATAGGATTTTGTTCTATCATACCCTGGTGGTGTGTAAATATTAGCTGCAATAGTGTTGCCATTTAACACATATGTTACGGGATGAATATTAACCTTCCCAGCTTCATTTTTTGTAATAGCCCCCGCATAAACGAGACCAAATGGATTTTCATTAGGGCTTTCAATATCCTTTAAAGGGATTTCCTTAAGATTCGTAGCGCCATAAAAGCTTATTTCTTGATTTGTCGCATCTTTAACTGTATCTGCATATGACATTGTTAATCCTCCTGTTGTAAATAACATACCGCTGCTGTTAATGCACCGATAACTAACTTTTGCAATTTCATATAATTTCCTTTTCATATAATAAGGACTTAACTTATGTACTTATTATACGAAAAGGGAGACCTCTACAGAAGTCTCCTTTTGTTCTATATCTATAAGCCTTAGGTTATAACTATATTTAAATTCTGACTCCAAACTGTGGTAGAAGCTATCAAACTATAACGAATTTAATATCTTTTTTACTTATATGTATTAGCGATTTAATTGATTTCGCAATACTTCTACTTCAGCATCATTTGCAGCCAAACCTTTTACATCCATACCAAAGTATTCACCAAAACGATTCATCGTCCATTTTAACTGTTGCGGAATATAGTCGCCGCTTTCCCGTTTCTGTACGAAATAGTCTGCCACGACCTTGAAATCGCTCTGGAAAAGTTCTACCTGCTCATGGGTCAGATAGGCAATCTGGAACAGGTTGATTTTATACTCGTTGACGTATGGCTCAAACTCTTTTGGAACGTTCAGCCGTTCTTTCAGAGACAGCGGCCCACTCCACGGTTTTTCATGACCAAAATAGAGAACCAACGTCACGACTGGGTAACGGCTTCCTGTATCATTATCTCCCAGAAGCTGTGCCCGATACTCTGCACCATCATAACCTATCACTCGGAGCGGCATATCCGGGTCAGAGGCTGTTTGGTTCTCAAACCCGATACACGCCACCCTGATATTACCATTCTTCCATCGTTTGGCAACATCACGTTCAATTTCATGGAGCCTGCCATCTGCTTTATAATAGGTGCGCGGAGCCTGATCTTCCAATTCATCTGCACCTAAAACTTGCTTTCCGTTGAATAACAGCACGTTTACGATATCAGAGAATACATCATTGTAGGATTCCAGAATCTTTTCAGATGCGTCTTTTTCTGCCACAGACTCACCGCCTTTCTTTTTTCTTATATTACCACAACGCACAGATTGAATCAATCATACCCATGTGAACTTTTCACTCTACCACTTGCTAAATCCAGAAATCCACAGCTCCACACCATATCATCCTTCCGCCATCTTATTTAACTCCGAGTTCTTGAACATCCGAATCACATTTTAGATGAGGCAGTTTGACACTCAATTCGTCCACAGTCATTGTGCTTCCCTTCCTCGACTGTCAAAACCCATTAGTAGTGTTAGTAGTATTTGTTTCTTTAGCCTGAGACGAACTTCTTCCTTCTGCGTAGCAGGAATCATTCTTGTATTCTAAGGCGAATAAGAAATATTACGAACCCGATATTGATTATCCCTCGGAAAGTGCTATAACGGTTTATACTTGTACTTCAAATTCGCATGTCTGTCGAAAATCATCAGGCTACTTTTTCCTTTGAGATAGCCCATGACGTAAGAAATGCTATAAAAAACTTATTAACATATGGATGTGGTCAGGACATGCTTCCGCCTCGATAATTTCAATTCCTTTCTGTTCACACAGTTGGCGGAGTATCTGACCGATATCTTTTTTAATCTGGCCGTAAATTACCATTCTCCGGTATTTTGGTGCAAACACCACATGGTATTGACATCTCCATGCTGTATGGCTTAAACTATCTACGTCTTTGTTATCTTTCATTTCAAAGATAAACCTCCCTGTTCCTAGAATGTGGTTGGCAAACCCACACTCTATTCTACCGGAAGGTTTCTTTTTGTCTAGGGCTAAAGCTTTTTTACTCCACCAGCATAGCTGGTGGTTGTCGCTCGCTCAAGCTATCCAATGCAAAAGGGCCGCTGCACGATGCAGCGGCCCTTTTAGCGTAAAGGAGGAATCTGCTAAGATGAAAGAAAGCTCTTACTCAAGGTTTTTGCCGTTGGTTGCAATGACGTTCTTATACCAGTAGAAGGAATCCTTGCGGTAGCGCTTACATTCCTTCACGTCGTCATCGGTGCGATCCACATACACAAAACCATAGCGTTTGGCGATGCCGTTGCTCGTGGAGAGCAGGTCGAAGGCAGACCAGGGATTGTAGCCCAGCAGCTTCACGCCGTTTGCAATGGCAGCCTTCATGGCCTTGATGTGCTCACGGATGTACTCAATGCGGTAAGGATCATGGATAGAACCGTCTTTTTCCAGCTTATCATAAGCACCAAAGCCGTTTTCGCAGATCATTACCGGGATGTGGTAGCGATCGTTGATGTCCTCCAGCACATACTCCAGGCCGACCGGGTCGATGGGCATGGAGAAGTCCGTATCACCAATGAACTCGTTCTTGCAGCCTTCAAACAGATCTGGCTGCACTTCGTACACCACATGGCCGCCCTTGCCGATCTTGTTGTTCTGCTTGGAGCGGCGTGCGGCGCCCGGGGTAGGTACCTTGACGCAGGCGCTCTGATAATAGTTGATGCCCAGGAAGTCGAAGCACTCGGAGCCTTTTTTGATCAGTTCCATATCGCCGGGCTGGATATCGAACATCAGCCCCTGGCGCTTGAGATATGCCAGAACCGATTCGGTGTACTCGCCGCGGATGTAGGCATCCATGTAGAAATAGTTTTTGAAATTGGATGCATTTTTTGCAGCCAGGATATCCTTGGGGTCGCAGGTGTGGGGGTAATAGGGTGCCATATCCAGTGCCGCACCGCACTGGCCGCCGGGCACGATCTCGTGAACCGCGATGGCCGCTCTTGCGTGAGCAAGATTCATGTAGTGGTTTGCCTGGTAGCGGAACTTCGGATCAAATTTCTGCTCGTTGGTCAGCTTATTCTTACGGTCGATATAGTTGACCACGATGCTCTGCTCGTTGATGGTGAGCCAGTACTTGACCTCGTCCTTGTACTCGTTGAGGATGAAGCGGGCATAATACTCAAAGTCATCCACGATCTGGCGGCTGCCCCAGCCGCCGTACTTGTTCACCAGTGCCATCGGCAGGTCGTAGTGCCACATGGTGACCACCGGCTCGATGTTATGGGCGTGCAGCTCGTGCAGAAGGTTGTGGTAGAATTCCACGCCTTCCGGGTTGGGTTCGCCCACACCATCGGGCAGGACGCGTGCCCAGTTGATGGAGAAGCGATAGGAGCTGAACCCCATTTCTGCCATCAGGGCAACGTCCTCTTTGTAGTGATGGTAATGGTCGCTGGCAACGCTGGCATCCGCATAGCCGTATTCATCGTGGATCTCACGGTTGATCACGTCCTGCTGGTTATCCTTTTTGCCATAACCCTCAGCGGCACCCTCGCACTGGTAGGCGCTGGTTGCGGCTCCCCACAGGAACCCTTCTGGGAAACTAGTTACGATTTCCATTGATCTTATCCTCCAGGTTACGGTTCATCTGTATCATCAGGCGGATCATGCTTACCTCCGAAATGATGGTCATAACGGTGTCCTGTGCATGCATAAACAGCAGCGACAGCTCCGTGGGGTTGCCCCGGCACTCGTCCTGGATCACATCGGTCTGCGCATTGTGCGCCTTTTTGATTGCTTCGTCGGCTTCCTTCAGCTTTGCATCGGCTGCAGCGCGGTCTCCCCGCAGCTCGGCCTGCATCGCATCGGCAGCACAAGTCCTTGCGTCGCCGGCATTGATGATAATGCCCATTGCGACCTCTACCATTTTATCGCTCATATGTGGTATTTTCCCTCTTAATTTTATCGAATTTCCGGTTTATGCCTTTGCCAGAGCCTCGGCGGCCTCCTTCTCGACTTCCTGCTTTTCGTAGGTCTTGAAGAATGGATACCAGATCAGCAGATCCACTGCCAGGCACACAGCCCACCAGATTACGCCACGCATATCGCCGGTGAACATCACGGTGGAGAACGGTGCAGGAATGGTTGCGACCATTGCCAGCTCAATGGTGGGAATGGCCAGCAGGCCGGTGCGCATCACGATCCACACGATGGTGGCGTTCACAGTGGTGCAGATCCACATGGGCATCATGAGGATGGGGTTAAAGACGATCGGGGTGCCGAACAGGATGGGCTCGTTGATGTTGAAGATCGCGGGGGCAATGCAGACACGGCCCAGCGTCTTCAGGCGCTTGCTCTTGGAAAACAGGCACCAGATGTTCAGTGCCAGGGTGCAGCCCATGCCGCCCAGGCAGATCAGTGCGATACCGTTGCAGACTTCGGAAGTGGTCAGGTACATTGCAGTGCCGCCGGCTGCCACAGCAGCCACATTAGCAGCCTGTGCGGGGATGAAGATGGCGTTGCGGGGGCCAGACCAGGTCCAGCCAGAGATGCCCAGAGAATAGAAGAAGCAGCAGAACAGGTTGAGCAGGATGAAGCCCGGATAGGTCTGTGCAATGGCATTGATGGGTGCAAACAGCTTGAGCACGATGGGATACAGATCCACATCCAGATCGATGATCACGATCTTGAGCAGCAGGATGGACAGGAAGATGGGGATGATGTTCTTGATCCACTCCTGCACAAACTCAGGGATGGTGTTGTTGTTCTTGAACAGGTTCAGCTTTGCGATCAGGTGGAAGATGATGGACACATACAGTCCGATGCAGATCGCAACCACGATACCGGTGGGGCCGAAGCGGTTCCAGGTAACGGAGTAGACGCCGTCCACGGTGGTACCCTTCATCGCTAGGATGTAGGCGCAGATGCCGGTCAGGCCGCCGACCACCTGATAATTCCGATGTTTCAGAGAGCCCATTTCCTGGTAGACCATCATAAACGCCACCAGCAGCGAAAGCATGCTGAACGTATAGTTGGAAACCGCGCTCAGGTTGGGCAGGATGTTGGGGAAGTAGGGCTGCACGACATTGTAGAAGAAGATCAGGCAGCCGGTAAGGATGAAGGGCAAGCACTTGACGATGCCTGCGGAGAAGCCGTGCACCCAGGGCCGCTCGGTAAATTTCTGCACCGCCGGGGTCACTTTATACTGCAGCCAATCCATGAATTTCTGCATGGGTTTTTTACTCATAACATCTTCCTCCTGTCAGCTCTTATTCAGAACATCCAACGCAAAATCGATCAGGCCGTTGCCATCCAGCGAGCCATAGACAGACTGCGGAATGACTTCCACCGGGATGCCGTACTGGCCTGCGAGTTCGTCAAACTCATCCTTGTGGGAAGCGAAGTGCGGGCCGATGAGCAGCAGATCGTAATCCTCGATCACATCTTCTACCAGGCTCTGGCTCTTGGCAGCTACCTTGGTGCCGGGGGCCTTTGTGTTGGCCGCCTTTTGTGCCGCCTGTGCCAGGAAGCCAGAACTCATACCTGCGCCGCAGCAAAGTAAGATCTTGTACGCTTTCATGATAATTTCTCCTTTCATGAGGTGTTTTGAGAAGCAGGGTCGCTGCGCCGCGGCCCTTTTCTTGGCTCTATTATCGCCCGGCAGGATCCGGAAAAAAAGTCTGCGTTTTTTCCGTTATTTTGGAAATTCCAGGTCTTTTTTTTGCGAAAAGGGTATTATATAATAGAATAAAATATTAAGGATTTCTGAACCGAGAGATTCCTGATCACAAAAAAGAGGTCTGCAGTCCCATGCTTTCAACAAAAGATGTCATCCAGTATCTGAACCAGCACGGCAATGTGCAGGCCATAGAGGATATGGCCGCCTTTTTTTCCGTCACACCGCGCACCATCCGCAACCATCTGCGTTCGGTTCAGGACGCATATCCTGCCTGCCTGCAGGTCGGCCGCGGCCAGGTGAAACGTTTGAAGCAGATTCCCGAAGAAAGCTCTCCTTCTGCGCAGGTGCCGTCCTCCCAGCAGGAACGTTCCCGCTATATCCTCCGCGCCCTGCTTTCCCGAAGCGAGCCGATGGATCTGGACGAGCTGGCCGCTTCGCTGTTCATCTCGGAGGTAACGCTGCAGAACGAGGTCAAGCTCATCCGGCATGAGATCGCAGAATATCATCTTTCGCTGCGCACCAAAAACAACACCCTGTTTATTTCCGGAAGTGAAAAAGACAAAAAGCGTCTCATGATCCACCTGATCTACAACGAAGCGCAGCACACGCTTGTGAGCATGGAGACGCTCCATGCCATCTTCCCCCGCTACGATATCCAGAAGATCCGCAGCGATATCCTTGCCTGCCTGAACAGCCAGCACTTTTTTATCGACGAATACTCTCTGACCAATCTCCTGCTGCACATGCTCATCACGATGGATCAGCTTGGCACCGCCCCCAATGCCCCGCGGTACGAGGTCTCCACCGACCTCATTGAACTGAACCGGCATTTTGTGTTGATCATCGACAGCATCTGCACAGAACTTGAGCGGGAATACGGCATCGTTTTCACCCGCAGCAACAAGTACCAGTTCACCCTCCTGCTCATGACACGCGCCGTGCGCAACCAGGATGTATCGCTGCCAAGCCGTGCCACGCTTTCCATCCACCCCAGCACGATGCGCCTGGTAGACTCCATCGTTCAGGCTGTGAAGCAGGTGTATGACATCGACCTGACCGACATTGATTTCTTCATTCCGTTTGCACTGCACATTGATAATATGCTTGTGCGCATCCGCCAGAATGTGTCGGTCCACAACCCCCTGCTGCACAGCATCAAAGCAATGTCGCCCATTATCTACGACATTGCGGTCTATATCTCCAACCTGATCAACCACCAGGAGCATGTGCAGCTGTGTGAGGATGAGATCGCCTACATTGCGCTTCACATCGGTGCACACATCCAGGACATCTATAACCGCCGCGGCAAGCTGTGTGCGGTATTGCTCTGCCCGCAATATTACTCCTACGACCATCGCCAGTTCGACCGGCTGCAGAGCTATTTTTCGGACGATCTGACCATCGAATCGGTCGTTACCGCCCCGCACGAACTGGCCGGGCTGAAGTGTGATATGATCCTCTCCACCCTTCCGCTCACCGCAGCGCCGCCTGTGGTGCTCATCTCCAATTTTATCAGCAACAATGACCGCCAGGTCATCAGCGACGTGATCCACCGCCTGAAGGCAGCACGTGAAAAAGAACGCCTGATCAGCCTGTTGCAAACTCTGATCGATGCCGACCTGTTCACCCCCGGTGCAGACTACGCCGACCGCGAAAGCGCCATCCGCACCATCGGCGGTCAGATGTGCGCCCGCGGCATCGTACCGCAAGAATTTATCGAAAGTACGCTGGAGCGGGAGCAGATCTCCCCCACCAATTTTGGCATGATCGCCATTCCGCACCCGTCTGATTGCCGCGCTGCCCGCTCGGCCATCGCCGTGTCCCTGCTGCGCAAACCGCTGAGCTGGGGCACCAGCAGCGTGCGCATCATTTTCATGATCTGCGTTTCCAAGAGCGATCTGTCGGATTTTTCCGACATCTTCTCCTACCTTCCCCGCGTATGCAGCGACCACAAAACATTGGAACAGCTGGCTTCCGCTTCCAGTTATCCGGATTTCATCCAGATCCTTGGCGACCTGTGCGCCGAATGATCTTTCTGCCTGCCATTCTTTCCTTTCCCCCATATAAAAACGAGATGCAGCACCTTTTCTGTCTTGGAAGGTGCTGCATCTCGTTTTTTGCATCCGGGCCTGCCTGTAAAAAAGCTCTTGACAAATCCTTTCGTGTCATTATAATTACCAAAGATAATTATCATAAGCAACTTTCAGAAAGGACTTTTTATGACGATCGAACTTATCAAGCAGCTGATGGATACCTGCTATCTGGCAAAGCGTGCCCGGGACCTGCTGCCTCCCCTGCCCGATGGTGTGACGTCCTCTTACATTCAGTATCTGGATGTCATCCAGATACTGGAAGCAAAGGGCGTGCGGGCCAGAGTCTCCGACCTGAGCGATGCGCTGAACCTGCCCCGCCCCGGTGTGACCCGCACCGTAAAGGAGATGGAGCGCAAGGGCTACCTGCAAAAGCAGGTTTCGGCCGAGGATGGCCGGGTGACCTATCTGCTGCTCACAGACGCAGGCAGGCTGCTCTCGAAAAAATACGACAGCGACTATTTCCAGAGCCTTGCCCCCTGTCTGGACGATATCCCGGAGGCAGACGCAGAGTGTACCATCCGAACCATTGAAAAATTCTATCAGGTCATGTGTGAAAGGAGAAACGTCCATGAAAAGTGATAAATCTGATTTTACGCAGGGCAGCATCCTGCAAAAGCTGGTGCTTTTTATGCTACCCGTTCTGGGTGCACTGGTGCTGCAGGCCGCTTACGGCGCGGTAGACCTGCTTGTGGTTGGACACTTCGGCTCAACCTCTGGCCTTTCGGCCGTGTCCACCGGCAGCCAGGTGCTAAACCTTGTCACCTTCGTGGTAACACAGTTTGCAATGGGCATCACCGTGCTCATCGCCCGGTATCTGGGCGAAAAGCGGCCGCAGTACATCGGGCAGGTCATCGGCGGCTCTATTGTTGTATTCGCGCTAATACCTGACGTTCAAACAGCAATACGCTACACTCAGCGATCCGAAAGCCGAACTTGCCAACTACGTTCGTCTGGGCGGTTTTCCTGCCACACACTTGCAGGCATATGCGCCGGACGAAGTTTACACGATCGTCCGGGACATTTATAATTCCACTATTTTCTCTGATATTGTCCGTCGGAATCAGGTCAAGAAAATCGACCAGCTGGAGCGCATCGTCAAATACACGTTTCAGAATGTCGGCAACACATTTTCTGCCAAGTCGATTGCGGATTACCTGAAGTCCGAGCGTCGTGCCATTGACAATGAAACCGTTTACAGCTATCTCGAAAAGCCGGAAAATGCCTATTTGCTGCACCGCTGTTCCCGCTATGACCTGCGTGGCAGAGAAATTTTGAAAACGCAGGAAAAGTTCTACCTTGCAGATACCGCTTTACGATACAGTGTTCTCGGTTATAACGCCGACAGCGTTGCTGCCAGCCTTGAAAACATTGTCTATCTGGAGCTTTGCCGCCGGAGATATACTGTCCAAATCGGCAAAACACCCGATGGCGAAATCGACTTTGTTGCTGTGCGCCAGAACGAAAAGCTGTATGTTCAGGTCACACAGCAGATCAATTCCATAAACACAGAAAAGCGTGAATACGAGCGCCTACTGGAAATCCACGATAATTACCCCAAATATGTTCTCACCACCGATGCTTTTGCGGGTGGCAACTATGAGGGGATCAAAACTATGCACATTGCAGATTTTCTTCTGAGTTCGGAGTATTGAACATTCACGCTTTCCATCAAAATGCCGCCACTGTGCGGCATTTTCTTTTTGCCGGGAGGTGGTCAAACTGGCTGCAACAAGATTAATTGCACTGCACAAAAACAAGGGGAAATCCGTTGCGGCCTGCCTGAAAAGCCGCACGGATTACGCCCAGAACCCGGACAAGACACAGGAGGGCGAACTGGTCAGCAGTTACGAATGCAGTCCCCTGACCGTGGATGAAGAATTTATGCTCTCCAAACGCCAGTATGAACTGATGACCGGGCGCAGGCAGAAAAGCGATGTGATCGCCTATCAGATTCGTCAATCGTTCAAGCCCGGAGAGATCACCGCCGAGGAAGCCAATAAGGTCGGTTATGAGCTTGCCATGCGGTTTACCAAGGGCAAGTATGCCTTTATCGTTGCGACCCATACCGACCGGGAACACATTCATAATCACATCCTCTACAACTCCACCGCACTGGACAGTACCCGGAAATTCCGGGATTTTTTGTTGTCCGGGCTGGCGGTGCAGCGGTTGAGCGATTTGATTTGTCTGGAACATCAGCTGTCCGTCATTGAAATCAAGCCGTATCGGGAGCGGCAAAAGCGCACCCTTTATCCACCCAAGGAAAGCAATCGTGACAAGCTGTGTTCTGTAATTGACGGCATCCTGCTGAACGAGAAGCCTTTGGACTTTGAAATCTTTCTTCAAAAGCTGGAACAAGAAGGCTATGAGGTCAAGCGAGGAAAGCACACCTCGGTCAAAGGTGCACGGCAGAAACGCTTTATCCGTTTTCGGACACTGGGCGCAGGGTACAGCGAAGATGAAATCAAGGCGGTCATTGCAGGAGAAGTCGAACACCGCCCGCATCAGAAGCAGCCACCGAAAGAGCAGCCGTTCCACCTGTTG
>OKRY01003954.1_pt1 | contig 10634 bp, 9 predicted proteins | sample 1601121 | NCBI WGS metagenome assembly OKRY01 (sample SAMEA3541546, study PRJEB24748) | human gut metagenome | biome: human gut; feature: human-associated habitat; material: faeces | place: China | collected 2012
GCGTCCAAATACAATATCATTACCATTATTAAAATCATTCATAAGCAAAGTTGTATCAATATAGTCTCTATTATCTCCTGCTAAACTTCCATTTTCAAAAGACATTCTTTGTACCAATATATCAAGCATTCTATCCTCAAAATGCAAAGTCGGAAGTACTTCAAAGAAGAAATATAAAGCAATAATAAAAACAAATAAATATAAAGGTCTGTTGCAATTACGGAAAATCAAAAAAGCCACTAATGTTACAAAAAACGCTACAGAAAAGGTAAAGAATCCTGCAACTAACATTATTCCAACTCTCGGCTTCTTTATATTAAAATTCTCTGCTACAATTGCAAGCGCTAACATTGTACCAAAATATCCTGGTTCATTAAATAGTCCACACAATCGCATACCATCCATATTATCTATAAATAGGTACGCTATTGTATAATTAAAATAAAGAGCATCATTAGAATTCTCACCATAAAATGCTTCTATTGTATAAGGCAGAAAAGGGAATACCAAAAAAGAAACAACTACTAATAATCCCAATAAGGACATTAATGTAAGATACCATACATATAAATTAAAAGTTTCCCTTTTAGTACTATCTTGAGTTAAAGCAAATGCAATTATTTCTAACAAGAAAAGTGGCGCCCATTGTGGACCTCCCGAATACACATTGACAATTCCCATTAGCCAAAAAATCATAAGAGGAACTATGGTATATATAAAATATTTAGGCTTAGGACCTTTTTTTATTGTCCGAAAGAACAAGACCAATGTTAATAAATAACATAGTATTTGTATTATCTTCCTAATAAATTCAGGAGCCAAAGTCGTATCACTCGAATTAATTGCAAGCCCAGTAAAAATGGAGACAAACAACAAACAATAAGACTCAAGCGATATATTCCTTAATCTTTTAAAATTCAAAATCGTCATAATATAATTATTTTTATTTTCTTTTTCCTATCAAGACTGGGCAATTCTTAATTACAAACATACAGACAGGTATATGTATAAAAAAAACAACAATTGCAATTAAAAGGCATATCCATGCATTTTCTATTGGTAAATGAGATATATGAGCAATAATTGACTTTGTATAGCTAATTGCAGTTAGATTGAATGCAACATAAAGCAAAGTACTTTTTGAAACAATATTTAGCCCCCCCCATTATAAATTTCACTTTTTTAGAAAAGCCATACATTCTATAGCATATTCTAAAATATACAAAAGTTGCAATTGTCGCTATTACATAAAAAAGAAAGAGACTAGTACCAACATTACAAGTATTCATATCAACTCTACCATTTAAAGGAACAAGTATAAGCCATAAGAACCCGAAAATCAATGTAATAAAGTCCATTAATAAATCTTTTCTTTGCACCAATACCAGGATTTTCTCTTTAAATAAATATCCTATACAAATAAATGGTATAGCCAAGAATACTGAATCCAATGGTATCAGCAAATCTATACCCACATATTGTAATACTATTGTCACCAATAATGATATCCCAATAAGAAAAAAACGACGTTTGTTCTTTTTCTGCATAAACATCGCCATCAAAACTTTCGCAATGAATAGTGCATAAATAAACCAACAAGGCGTTGATATCGGTATAAAACCTTTACTATTATAACCTAAGCCTAACAAAACAGCACCCCAACTATAAAACACCATATCAATAGTCAAAGTTCCATGCCAAATCAAAGCCAACAACTGCGGTAGATAACAAAGTAAATTTAGGAGGAAGTATGGAATCAATAGTCCCCTCCAATTTCTTTTAATTGTATCACATAATGGCAGAGGCTTGTATAAAATTCCAGATATAAAAAAGAACATTGGCATATGGAAAGAATACACATAATTATATAAATCCCCACATAAATCTCCATGACCATATATCATAAGGAATATACCTATTACCTTTGCATAATCAAGCCAATATTTTCGGCTATTATTTTGTGTTATAGACATTTATTATTGTTTTTTCACATAAAGCAATAACAATACTTGTTATCACATCAATTTGTCTTTTCTTATGAACTTGCTCTCCTCCATAGAAAGCAGCATACATTTTTTCTCTTCAACAGGCATGCCTTTAGAATTTGTATTGTATTTGTTGTTTCGCTCTATATAATCTTCTATCGAGCAAATATATCTTGCAGGGTTACCAGCTACCACAACATTTGAAGGAATGGATTTTGTTACAATACTACCTGCTGCTATCAAGACATTGTCTCCAATGGTAACACCAGGCATAATCTTAGCATCATTACCAATATACACATAGTCGCCAATAACGACTTTGCCAAACGTGTCAAACTTAGGATACCATCTGCGCACAGCACCAGCTCCACCATGTGTGTAAAGCTTCACACCAGCAGTTATCTGACAATGTGAGCCAATCGTAATAAGATAAGGCTCTGATCCCCAAAAACTACTGGCTATATAATTGTTTCTACCCATCTTTACACCCATATGAAGAGCTTGCTTTTCCAAAGACCAAAATATACTTCTATATATTTCCCCTCCAGCTCTTATTAATCTCTTTAACATAGTATGAACTTACTTATAATGTTTGAAATATATGTTCCCATCTGTCGATGGTTTTGTCTATCGAATAATATTTAGAACGTTCAATGGCAAATGCACGACAACTCTCTCGATATTTACCATCGCTTATCATTCTTTTGATAGCATCAGATAATTCTATATAATTGTCATTCGAACATATAATACCTTGGGTATCATTTTGGATAATCTCACGTTGTCTTCCGTTAAAATCACAAGCTATACATGCACAACCTTGACTCATAGCTTCAGTCAACGCCATCCCAAAACCTTCATATCTACTACTAAGGACAAATATGGAGGCTTTCTTATAATAGTCTATTATATTATTGCAGAATCCAATGAATAATACAGAATCTTCAACTTGCCCTTCTTCTGTCAATCTAACAAGATATTCTTTTGACTTAACCGATCCTGTACCTGCAATCATCAACTTCCACTCTGGATATTGCTTCGCTATTCTGCCCCAGGCACGAATCAGGTTGTCAAAGCCTTTCACTTCCCATACATCAAGTCTACCTGTAGCAAGAATTATTTTCTCCTTATGCGGAATATTCTTCATTGGTTCAAATGTCAAAGGATTGGGAAGTACTATCATATTCTCCTTTGGCACACCAGGAACCTTTGTATCAGCCTCAGTCAGCACTGTCACACGATCAAATTTCTTATTTGTATGAAACTTCATCTTCATTATATCTGGTCTGCATCTTACAAACTCCGGACGATCATAAGCATTATGTTCCGTATTTATAATTTTACAATTTAAATCCCTTGTGCATTTGTATGCCTGCAACGCAAAGTCTCCTAAAACACCAATACAAAGATCTGGAGTTATCTCATGAAGTACTTTTCTCAATTTATGCGAAAAGTATAGTTTCCATATTCCAATCCTATTTAAAATTCCTTTTATAATCCTGCTGGATATAGGTAATTCTATAACCATATGCTTTACAGAAGATGATAGGTTGTAAGTAGAATCCTCATTCCTCCCTGTAGTTGTAATAATGGTAATATCATATCCTCTTTCTGCAAAGCCATTAGCCCACAAAGACGCAACACGCTCTGCACCTCCACCAGTCAACTTGTAGACAAGTATCACTATTTTCTTTACCTCCATATTAAAAAATTCTCAAGTTCTCTTTTAATCTTTACCAAAACTGGTTTTAATTTTTGCTCATAAAAACAATAACATCTTTCGTTTATTCGCTGTATAGTGAAGTTGCCACAACTTACTTGTGCAAAATCATTCCAAACTACAATATTTGCAGAATGTTGTGACAAAAGACTTTGCAGGTCTCTATAACCATATTCTTTGTCTGGTCTAACCCATTCATGTGCATGGAAAACTGCAGTATAAAGATTTCTATGTTTGATTCTCGGGCAACCAGAATTCCTATCTGGCATCAATTTTACACCAAACCACATATAAGGAGCATTACTTTTCCCGTCAGACATATAATTAAAACCGTTCTCAGCAAGAGCCTTTATAGTATTTTCATCATAAGAATGAGCCGGAGCAAAGAATATATCCGTATATATACCATGAGACTCCAAAATATCTTTACCCTTTTTTATTTTCTCTATTTGTACATTCAAAGGATGTCCTGCAAATTCCGAACCGATACGATTTGTTACGATCCCCTTATGATCGCTATTAAATACGTGCTGATATCCATGCATTGCAATTGTATAACCCTTTGCTTGCAAACCTTTTACAAATTCCCAAAAATCCTCATGAGGCTTTTCTATATCCAAATCAGGATCTTTACAATCTGGTATAACACCTATTAGGGGTTTTACTTCATACTTGTCAAGCAAATCGGTAGCACGTTTAAACTGTGCAAAATCCATTGTCGGACAAATGTCATCAAAACGAACCAATATTTTCATTAATAAGAGTATTTTTTCAAGTGTAACTTAAATAACATATATTTTATAGAAGCCTTTATAATCCCCACAGTGGAATAATAGAAATATTTCTGTAAGACGAATGGGAAACCTTTATCTGCATAGTCTTTCCAGAAAGGCTTCCTTTGAACATGTGGTTTACTTGGGGCAAAGGCATTTCCTTGACGCTTTATTACCTCATCTATCGACACATCCAATATTTCAGTATTTGGCAAAGCATTTATAATCTTTTCTGCCTTTCTACTATGAACTATTGCCATTGAGCATCCTTTATGATCGTCAAAGTCCGGACGGAAGTTCTCAACGCCCCAAAAATCGCCCATTGTTATATCTGCGGGCTTTTCAACTTTTGTATATGGACATGTATGGCAATATCTGCGCAAGCATAAATTTGAGAAAAATATCCTTGGCCATATTCTTGCTACTAATGATGGGACCTCGTGCCAGGTACCTAAGTACTTCCAAGTACTTAGGTATCCAGTCCCGCGGGACTGGATTCCTTTTCCCCAACCGTAGGTTTTATTGCGGAATCTGTATCCTTCTGCCTTAAATCCAAGTTTCTGCTGCACATAGCGCAAATAGTCTGACCAAATTTTAGGAGATGGAACTCCATGACAAAAGAAATCAATAGTAAGTAATCTATCAGTACAAATACGCTTTATTTCAAGAGCAGAGTACAATCCCTTTACTTGACATGAAGTCCCCGAAAAGAGCACATATTCTTCAGCCTTTAGCAATGTCATTATTTTGGAAAAACATATTCCCATATCACTTTGTACATACTTAGAATCTTGCATACGTTCTACATCCTCCCATTGTTTCGAAACGATATGCCTGGGCATTAAATTCTCATCCAACACACACCCACATACATAGCCATGAAGAGTGTTAATAAAGTAATTGGCAAAAGCAGGGAATAGAGCACCTGATGCCGAACGGTTCCTAACTGCCTCATCATGATACTGTAACGCATAAGCCTTTGAGGAAATAGCGTTTACACTATCTTTTGTATTAAGAGCGGGACATATCTTTATACAGAGTCCACAATCTACACAAAGATTTTCATCAACGACCGGAACTTTAAATCCTTCTTCATCTACAGAAAATAATATAGCACTTTTAGGACATACACTTGTACAGGCTGTACAAGCAGAACAAGACTGAGAAGTCATAGAAATATGTTTCATCACCTTTCCTTGCATTTTAACAACGTATTAATTATATAGTTTTGAGATCTTTCTCTTAATACAGTAAGTTTACAATTACACTCTTTGTAATCTATCACATGGTTCAACCCACCATCTACATCTAATCTACAACTTCTTTGATCCAACGATTCAAGAATTGAATTGATGCGGTTTCCGTAATTTGCAGTCCATACTGCTTTCTCAAAATAGAATGAGAAAAGTAGGCCATGAAAAGAATTTGTAAAAACAGCAGAAGCCTCCTTAAACAATCCAAGCCATTCACGGGGGTCTTTTGGCCAAACCTGGATTACACCTATCTTTGGCAAGCCATTACTAATTACAACAACTTTCAATGAGTGTGTTTTAGCATATTGCTTGGCTTTTCCGACGAGTTCCTTTGTTGGAAAATATACAAGAACATAATCTCGTATATTAGGAGTTTGGGCAAGATTTCTCCATTTCTGTGAATCTATTAATAATGTCGGGTCAAGCAAATGATGCGATTTAATTCCCATGATATTAAGTTCCTCATTCGTATCTTCTTCCCTGACAGATATGGATTGATATTCTTTTAGTAAAGGAAGCACTATTTGCTTTTCTTCATCAGTCCATTTTGCACCGATAGAAGACGCAAACGCAAGTCTTGGCTTATCTTCTTTTACAAAATCAAGAAAAAAAGTATAGTCTTTACCATTTACATCTAAGTTCCAAATCATGTCAGAACCAGAAATAAATACATCATAAATCTCATTTGCCTTGCAAATGTTATTTCGGTCATATCTCTCTGAGCTTAAAATATTTAATGATTTCTCATACTTATCACACCTTTTAATTTTTTGTTTTGTCTTTCTCCAAAAAAACTTGGCAAGAATATTCTTTAAAAGGTTTGACGAAGGATGAAAAGTTAGCTCTCGTGAAACTATATTTTTACAAGTATAATCAATAATATCACAATCGTACCCACAACTTCGTATAAACTCACACAATGCCTGTGCTTGTAATATAGCACCTATATTAGGAATATTATGATATGTAAGAATTCCGTATTTCATTTTCTTAAAAGTTTTGTTTTTGCAATTGATAATATTTTATTTCTATACTGCTGAGGTATAATCAGCAGATATAATGTACAATGAAGGAGAGTAGAAATTATTGAAGACAGAGAAACCTGTACCCATTGGCTTTCAGATATATTAATAGACAATCTCGTTATAGTATAAATTATCATTGTGACAAGTGAAAGTTTAAATACCATGCTCACATATTTAAATAGAGGTAGTTCAACGAGTCTATATAGTATAATTGCTCTTGCTAATATGGCTATAAATGAAATACCAATTGATACCACCATTGTATATTCAGGACCAAAACTGTTTCTCAACAACATATAAGATATCGGCAAGTTTAGCATTAGCAGTGAACCTGTTATCAAATAAAATGTCTTTATTCTTTTTGTTGCCAATGCCGCACAAATAGAAGGGTTACTTGTAGAATCAACAATGCTATTAAGCAATACTAATTGCGTAAAAATTATCGTATATTTAGGCACTGATTTTAGCCATAATCCAAGTATAAAATCTGCATTTATTATCATGGGGATAGATATAAGTGAAACCAATCCAGTGCAGATTATTGTACTATTAAAAATTAGAGTTACAAATGCTTCATGTTGCCTGGTTGCATAATTTTTATATATTTGTGGCTTTACTGCAACAAAGAAATTTTGAGATAGTTGATTTATCGCTTGATCTATTTGAACTGCAATAGCCCTTGCTCCGTTTACAGCTGGATTAAAGAAAGCATTAATCAGCAGATTTATACCCTGTCCTCTAACTACAACTGATATTGTTCCTAAAAGATGCCATCCAGAAAAGCTCGCTATATCCTTAGCTTCTTGTGTATTCCAATATCGTATGTATTTACTTTCTGGAAAGTTCCTTCTACAAAAAATATAATAGGCAAAAAACACGAGAAGTGTTGCTAATAGATTCATTGAACCATATATCATTAATTTATCTGTTGGTAACAATAAAGCAAGTACAGTAACAAACTTGAATAAAGCTTCACCAATGCCGATATAGGCAAATACTTTCATCTGTTCGTGCGCAATCACAAGAGCATTCAACGGCACTTGCAGAAGATTTAGCACAAAAGCAATTATTGAAAGTTGATAAATATAATTAGCCGCTCCTAATCGTTCTGTAGGCATCGTCATTTTGTTGTTCACATACCATAATCCTATTGTTTCAGATAAGACAACTACAATAGCAGCAAATATTAAAAATACTGTGACATTAAGACTGAATACTTTTTTTAATTTATCTTGATCTCCCTCAGCCAATGCTACAGAGAAATATCTCTGTGAAGAAGTAGCCAATGTTCCATTAAGAAATGAAAACATTGCCACAAGGCCGTAAATTACATTATTTATACCATAATCTTCAACTCCCAACAAATCCAAAATGAGCCTAACGACGTAAAGATTTACGCACATTATCACAATCATTCGGATATAAAGGAAAAGTGAATTCTTCAGTATACGTTTGTTATTTGATGATTGATTTGAATTCATTTAATTATTCTTCTGTATAATTTCACAGACACGTTATTGATGTGTAAGCAGGCAATTAGGGCATATCCCAGTGAGCAGGCACTTTTCAGTGCCTACCTTTATTGACTTTGTTAAAAAATCGATTGTAAACTAACATTGTGGACTATTCCAGTCCAATACAAGAGAGTAAGAGAGAAGTATAATCCCTGCACCCTTCAAAGATTTTTTAATAATTTACCAAGGTAGCTCCAATTTAGGACATTAATGAAGATTAATGTATAAGTCTTATGAACATGAATTAATTGTTATAATATTGAGCATACCATTCAGCAAAGCGTCTCAATCCCTCTCTCAGACTTGTACTTGGTTTAAATCCAAAGTCTTGTTCTAAGGGTGTTGTATCTGCATAAGTTATAGGTACATCACCTGGTTGCATTGCTACAAGTTCCTTGTGGGTTTCAAAGTCATAGTCTTTAGGTAGGACTCGTGCACGTACAAGCTCTTCTTGGAGGATGGTTACGAAGTCAAGAAGGTTTTCGGGAGAGTTGTTGCCGATATTGTATACCTTGTATGGAGGTATAGGAAGACCGTCCTCACCATTCTGCTTCTCTGGAGCGTGTTGCATAATGCGAACTACACCCTCTACTATATCGTCCACGAAAGTGAAGTCACGTTTACAATTGCCGTAGTTGAAGATCTTTATGGTTTCGCCTTTTACAAGTTTGTTGGTAAAGCCGAAATATGCCATATCGGGGCGACCGGCTGGGCCATAGACAGTAAAGAAGCGGAGGCCTGTAGAAGGAATATTATAGAGTTTGCTATAGGCATGAGCCATAAGCTCGTTGCTCTTCTTGGTGGCAGCATAAAGAGAAACTGGGTTATCCACCTTGTCGTCAGTTGAATATGGAACCTTTTTGTTGCTTCCATAAACTGAAGAAGAAGAGGCATATACAAGATGCTCAACCTCGTGACGACGACAAGCCTCCAAGATGTTATAGAAGCCAATAAGGTTGCTTTGGATATAAGCATCAGGATTAGTAATACTATAACGTACTCCTGCCTGGGCAGCAAGGTTGACAACCACAGAAATCTTGTTACCAGAGAAGATTTTTTCTATAGCCTCCTTATTGGCTATAGAGTCATGAACAAACGTCCAATCTTTACCCATTGCCTCAATTTCCTTCAGACGTTCAAACTTGATGTTTACATCATAGTAATCTGTAATACTATCAATACCTATTACACGAATATTTTTAACATCATGAAAAAGGCGCTTAACCAAATTGCTGCCAATAAATCCAGCCGCACCTGTAACAAGGATTGTCTTACCTGTTAAATCTATATTATATTGTACCATTTTATTATTGATTATTTTGTAGTGATTAGTGATTGATTAGCAAAATGCAATCTGTAATCACTAACTCTTAATCACTAATCACTAAATCCTAGTCTCTTCTAAAAATATCTCTAGTGTATACCTTGTCCTTTACATCATCCAGACAAGCATCATAGCGGTTGGCGATAATTGCCTGGCTCTGCTTCTTGAAAGCATTCATATCATTTACAACCTTGCTACCAAAGAATGTACTTCCATCTTCCAATGTTGGCTCATAGATTATAACCTCTGCACCCTTTGCCTTGATACGCTTCATGATGCCCTGAATAGCGCTCTGGCGGAAATTATCGGAATTACTCTTCATTGTGAGTCGATAAACACCAATGGTAACAGACTTTTTCCCTGCCTCAAATTCATTGTCTGTGCTATATGCATACCAACCAGCTTTGCGAAGAACTGCATCTGCAATGTAATCCTTTCGAGTACGATTTGATTCAACGATAGCTGTCATCATATTTTGGGGCACGCTCTCGTAATTGGCAAGAAGCTGTTTGGTGTCCTTTGGCAAACAGTAGCCACCGTAACCAAATGAAGGGTTATTATAGTGTGTGCCAATGCGAGGATCGAGTCCTATGCCTTGGATGATAGCTGCAGAATCCAGGCCTTTGACCTCTGCGTAAGTATCAAGTTCATTAAAGTAAGATACCCGGAGAGCAAGATAGGTATTAGCAAACAGTTTAACAGCTTCCGCCTCCTTTATACCCATGAAAAGAGTAGGAATATCTTCCTTGATTGCACCTTCCTGAAGCAATGCGGCAAAAGTACGTGCAGCCTTCTCTAGGGCAGGAATATCCGCAACAGCCTTGATTGCTTCATTTTCCTCTTTAAATTGTTCGCTCTCTATAAATTTTGGATAACCAACAATGATACGACTTGGATATAAGTTATCATAAAGGGCCATACTCTCACGAAGAAACTCAGGAGAAAAAAGCAAATTAAGCTTCTTGACTCCTTTGCAGGCATACTTCAAATAAAGTCCACGACAATATCCAACAGGAATAGTAGATTTGATTACCATCACA
>OKRY01003955.1_pt1 | contig 10631 bp, 9 predicted proteins | sample 1601121 | NCBI WGS metagenome assembly OKRY01 (sample SAMEA3541546, study PRJEB24748) | human gut metagenome | biome: human gut; feature: human-associated habitat; material: faeces | place: China | collected 2012
CGACCGGTCTCAGCAGCCTGACTTGCACCGATGGGGCTGAAGATGCCGTGGTTGATGGCGTTGTTCAGGAACAATACCTTTGCAGGCTCAATAAAGATGGACACCAGCGGCAGCAGGCTGTGCGCCACAAGGAAGTCCACACCGGCGGTCAGCACGGTGAGGATGGCAGTCATGAACGGGCCGATGACGTAGTAGCCGAGGATGGCCAGCAGCATACCCAGAATGCCGATGGAGAAGTTGTTGACCAGCATCTCGAAACCGGCGGGGATATGGCCTTCCACCTTCTTATCGAACTGCTTGATGACCCAGCCGGCCAGAGGGCCCATGACCATGGCGCCCATCAGCATGGTGTAGTCCGAGCCGCAGATGCAGCCCACCACGGCGGCGCTGGCTGAAAGCATCGGGGTCAGCCGCCGCACCGTGCTGCGGGAGCTGCCCGCTGTGGAGCAGTGGATGCAGGCTGCCGGGGCGCATTTTGTGCGGAATCCCGGCAAGGGTCTGCTGCTGGATGAAGCGCCGGAGCGGCGAGACGCACTGCGCACCCAGCTGAACAGCGGCGACAGGAAAAAACTTTCCCGCGCAGAGCGGCGGCAGCAGCTTTTGACAAGGCTGCTCAGCGAGCAGGAGCCCTGCAAAACAGCGGTACTGGCACGGGCGCTTGGCGTTTCGGAAAGCACGCTGTCTGCGGACTTGGATGAACTTGAGACCAAGCTACACCCCTACCGGGTGGAGATGTTCCGCCGCCCCGGCGTGGGGGTCTGGCTGCAGGGGGATGCTTCTTCCTACCGGAGGGTGGTGTCTGCCCTGCTGCGCAGCAGTATGCCGGAAAAGGAACTGGCAGAGGTGCTCTGCGGACGGATGCCGGAAAACGAGATCTTCTCGACCCTGCTGGATACAAAAAAGGCCGAAAAGGTCTGGGCGGTTTTGCAGCAGTTTGAACAGGAAGAGCAGCTCCATCTGCCGGATGCAGGCTTTCTGGCGCTGGCGATCCATTGCACCCTGACCATTCAGCAGCTGCGGCAGGGCGGCGACAAGGGCAGCGCCCCCCAGAGGGCTGCGCCCGGCGGGCAATCATGCTGCCCGGCTGGTGGCGGCGCTGAACCGCGCCTTCGGGCTGACCCTGCCGCCTGAGGAAGCGCAGTATCTGGAACTGTATCTCTCCGCCTATCTGGGCGCAGAGGACCCTTGGGGCAGTGCGCAGGAGATGGAACTGCGGAATCTGGAAGCCGCCCTTATCCGGGAAATGGAAAAGGCGCTGCACACAGACCTTTCCGGTTACACCTCTCTGCGGGATGACCTGTACTGCCACCTGCGCCCCATGCTGCTGCAGGTGGAGCAGAACATTCGTACCGAAAACCCCCAGCTGGACACCATCCGCACCGCCTACCCCGGCCTGTGGAAAGCCACCCGCGCCGCCTGTGATGCGGTGCAGCAGCAATTCGTTCTGCCCGCCATCTCGGACGCCGAAGCGGCCTACCTTGCCATGCACTTTGGCGCAGTGCTGGAACAGAATGCCATGTTCCGGCTGCGGCTGCGGGTGGTAGTGGCCTGTCCGCTGGGCATGGGTTCCAGCCGCTTTCTGGCTTCCCGGCTGGGAAACGAGTTTCCCTCTTTGCAGGTAGAGGGGTGCTGCTCGGTGCGGGAGCTGAACACTGCCGACCTGCGTCGGAGAAAAATCGACTTCATTATCTCTACCGTGCCGCTGGAACTGGATTACCCGGCGGTGTGCATCAGCCCTTCCCTGCTGGAGCCAGACCGTGCCGTGCTGAAGGACGCTATCACGCGGTACAGCCAGAACCGCGCAGAACCGGAACCGGCGGTGCAGCCTGTGCAGGATGCACCGCACGCAGGCTCCAAGCTGCAGTATTATGCACGCTTGACCCGGTCCATGACCGGGCTGCTGGAACATCTGACTATCCAGCCCGTCGAGGCTCCCGGCAGCCGCGCTGCCCTCATCCATGCAGCGGCGCAGCTGTTCTGCCCGCAGGAAGCGGACGCCCGGCTGGTGGAGCAGCAGCTTCGCCGCCGTGAAACGCTGGGCGATACCTACATCAAATCCCTGTATGCCCTGCTGCTCCATTGCAGGACAAGTGCGGTAAAGGACTGCCGCTTGGGCTATCTGCAGGCACAGCCGCCGGTCTATGAGCCGGGGCGCATCGTGCTGGGGGCACTGGTGCTGCTGGCTCCGGACGACGGGAACGGCGTCCCGGTGGAGGTCATGCAGAATGTCAGCGGGCAGCTGATCGAAACGCCCCGGCTGATGGAAGCGCTGCGCACAAGCGTGTGCATCCGGATGTAGCCGAGCACCCCGCCATCATGGGTCACGAGTTCGCCGGTGATATCGTCAAGGTGGGCAAGGCGCATCAGGACAAGTTCAAGCCCGGCATGAAGTTCACCCTGCAGCCCGCCCTGAACTACAAGGGCACCATGTGGAGCCCCGGCTACTCCTACGAGTTCTTCGGCGGCGATGCCACCTACTGCATCATCCCTGCCGAGGTCATGGAACTGGGCTGCCTGCTGGAGTACAAGGGCCGTGCTTACTACGAGGCTTCTCTGGCCGAGCCTATGAGCTGCTCCATCGGTGCTTTCAACGCCGCCTACCACACCAAGATGGGTGTGTACCATCACGATATGGGCATCAAGAAGGGTGGCAAGCTGGCGATTCTGGCCGGTGCAGGCCCCATGGGTCTGGGTGCTCTGACCTACGCACTGCACCGTGATGTGCGCCCCGGCATGGTGGTGGTCACCGATATCAACGAGGATCGTCTGGCCCGTGCGGAGTCCCTCTTCCCCCCGAAGGAGGTCAAGGAGAAGGACGGCATCGACCTGTACTTCGTCAACACCGCCAACATGGCAGACCCCGCTGCCGAGCTGCGGGAGCTGACCGGCGGTACCGGCTTTGATGATGTGTTCTGCTACGCCCCCATCGCGCCGGTGGTGGAGCTGTCCAGTGCTGTGCTGGGTCGTGACGGCTGCCTGAACTTCTTTGCAGGCCCCACCGACAAGCAGTTCAGCGCCAAGATGAACTTCTACGATGTGCACTACAATTCTACCCATGTCATGGGCACCACCGGCGGTAATACCGCCGACATGATCGAGTCGCTGGAGCTGACCGCCGCTAAGCGCATCGATCCGGCTGTGATGGTCACCCACATCGGCGGTCTGAACGCCGCTGCCGAGACCACCCTCAACCTGCCCAAGATCCCCGGCGGCAAAAAGCTGATCTACACCCACCTGACCATGCCCCTCATCGCCCTGACCGATCTGCGTGCCAAGGGCGAACAGGACAACGACCCCCGCTATACCGCACTGGCTGACATCGTGGATGCCCACAACGGCCTGTGGTGCCCGGAAGCAGAGGAATATCTGCTGGCAAACTTCAACCCGGAGGACTAAGCAGAACGTGCCATGGGACAGGACAAACGCAGACAGGAGGAATCCCCCATGGAACAACGCCGCAATCAAATCGTGGAGTTGGTGAACCGCAAAGGCAGCATTAGCTTTGCCCAACTCAAGGAAGCTTTCCCTTCCGTTTCGGAGATGACCCTGCGCACCGACCTGAAAGCACTGGATGAAGCCCGCCGTGTGGTGCGGGTGCATGGCGGTGTCAAGTCGGTGGAGCAGGTGGTAGGTACAGACGACCTGCTGAGCCGCCGTTCCGCCCGCAATGCCGAAGCAAAGCAGATCATTGCCGAAAAAGCCACTGCTCTGCTGCGCCCCAACACCACCCTGTTTCTGGATTCCGGCAGCACCGCCACAGCAGTGGCCCGGTGCATCCCGGATCAGCCCATGCTCATCTACACCAGCGGCCTGAGCTGCGCCATGGAGCTGGCAAAGCTGGAAAAGCCCCATGTGTCCCTGCCGGGCGGCAGCCTGAACCGGTTCAGCATGAGCGTCTGCGGTGCACAGAGTATCCAGACGATGGAGGGCATCAACTTTGATCTGCTGCTGCTGGGCGTGACCAGTTACAGCCCGGAAACCGGTTTTACCTGCGGCGTGGAGGATGAAGCACGGCTCAAGCAGACCGTGCTCCGCCGCTGTGAGCAGAAAGCCGTGCTGCTGGATTCCTCCAAGATCGGACTGAAAAGCACGTTCCACATCTGTGAGCTGTCCGATATTGATATTGTGATCTCGGACGGAAAGCTGCCCGTAGAATTTTTACAGGCCTGCCGGAACGCAGGCGTAACAGTACTATAAAAGGAGTATTATTATGAAGATCATCCGCGCAAAAGATTATCAGGACATGTCCCGCAAAGCGGCCAACATCATCTCCGCACAGGTCATCATGAAGCCGGACTGTGTACTGGGTCTTGCCACCGGCGGCACCCCGGTGGGCACTTATGCCCAACTGGTGGACTGGTACAACAAAGGCGATTTGGATTTCTCCGAGGTCACTACTGTCAATCTGGATGAGTACCGCGGCCTGCCCAAGGAGCACCCCCAGAGCTACTGGTATTTCATGAACGAGAACCTGTTCAGCAAGGTGAATATCGACCCGGCCAAGACCAACCTGCCGGATGGCACCAATCTGGACACCGCCGCCGAGTGTGCCCGCTACAACGGTATCATCCACAAGCTGGGCGGCATCGACCTGCAGCTGCTGGGCATCGGCCCCAATGGTCATATCGGCTTCAATGAGCCGGGCGAAGCCTTTGAGCTGGAGACCCACTGCATCGACCTTGCGCCCACTACCATCGAAGCCAACAAGCGCTTCTTTGACGGCAACGAGAACCTTGTCCCCAAACAGGCATACACCATGGGCATCAAGACCATCATGCAGGCACGCAAGGTGCTGGTGGTAGCCAACGGTAAAGCCAAGGCACAGGCCGTCAAGGACGCCGTGACCGGCCCTGTGACCCCTGCCTGCCCCGGCAGCATCCTGCAGCTGCATCCGGACTGCATCCTTGTGGCAGACGAGGAAGCACTGAGCCTGCTGTAAAATCCCAAAGCCAACTTCTTCATTTACCATAACTTTGCTTAAGATCCAACCAAAGCACAGAAAGAGCCGGACTCGTTGCACGGGTTCGGCTCTTTCTGTCAGAAATAAGATTTATCTTGCAATCTTACGCAAAGAGCAACTCCAAAAGAGCCGTCATGGAGATGGTGGGTACCGGGAGTACCGCAAAGCTCGCCCCACCCCTTACGGCAAGCTTACCGACCCGCAGGCAGGGCTGCTGCGGGATTTACGCTGAAAATACGCTGAAAAGAGGTCGCCCCGATCGGTGGCCTCTTTTTTGCTGCCGCGAACTGTCTGGCTGCGGCAGCGGATAACAGCAAGGTCCATTGCGCTTTGTTTTGCCCGGATGCGCACCCGCAGAAAGCTCTCCCTCGTCAAACTGCCCAAAATACGCCCTTAAAAGTTTACTTGACGCAATTCTCAAATCAATATATAATTGGGTCAGAAACCAATCATAGAAAAGGATGATTCCCAATGGCGCGCAGATACGACAGCAAAGAAGCAAAACGGCGGATCCTGACCGCCTGTGTCCGGCTTTTTCTGGAAAAAGGCTACACGAACACCAAGGTTGCAGAAATTTTAAAGGAAGCAGATGTTTCCGCCGGGTCGTTCCAGAATATTTTCCGCACCAAGGACGGTGTGCTGACCGAGCTGATCGGCATGATGTTCAGCAGGCAGTTCGGCGCGGTAAGGCCGCTGGCGGCAAACGCCCCCTCGCCGGTGTACCTCTACGCGGTGGAAACGGCTTTGCAGTTGGCGCTGAGCGAGTTAAGCGAGAATCTGCGGGATATCTATGTGGAAGCGTACACCTTCCCCGCCACGGCGGAGATCATCCACCGCAGCACCACGGCGGAGCTGCAGGCGGCGTTCAGCGCGTATCTGCCCGGGTGCGCCGAGTGTGATTTCTACGAGATGGAGCTGGGCACGGCTGGCATGATGCGCGGCTACATGGCACGGCGGTGTGACCCCTACTTTACGCTGGAGCGCAAAATACGGCGGTTCCTGAGCATGAGCCTGAGTGCGCTGCAGGTCCCCGCGCAGGAGCGCGAGCAGGTCATCGCTTTTGTGGCGGAGATCGATATGCTTGCCGAGGCGCGGAAGGTGGTAGATGCCGTGCTTGCATCGCTGTCCGTGCAGTTTGATCTGAAAGGATAACAAGGTTTGATGACAAGGAGGGAGCAATATGAAAAAATGGCTGATCCGGTGTTTGACGGTGCTGGCAATGGTGTGCCTGATACCGGGGATCGTGTTAAAAGCGGCGGCAGAAACAACCACGGTGCGCTGCAAAAACTGTGGGAGTACGGAGACACGTGAGATCCTCGGATACAGAAAATATGATTTGAACAGTCATAGGGTTTATGTAACTGAATGCCAGAACTGCCACAAGGATGGCAATGTTTCGTATTTAAAGGTACATACCGGCGGTACCGAAACGCCCACCTGCACCAAAGGCAAAACCTGCGAAAAATGCGGCGCGGAATACGGCGAAAAAGACCCAAATAATCACGATTTGGTGCATCACGATGCAAAAGCCCCCAGCTGTACGGAAATCGGCTGGAACGCTTACGAAGCCTGCTCCCGTTGTAACTATACCACCACCTATCAGGAGCTGCCCGCACTGAACCATGATTTGGAGCAGCACGCAGCAAAAGCCCCTACCTGTACGGAAATCGGCTGGGATGCTTACGACACCTGTTCCCGCTCCGGCTGCAACTATACCACTTATCGAGAAATCCCCGCACTGAAACATGATTTTGTGTACCACCAAGCAAAACCCGCCACCTGTAAGGAAATCGGCTGGGATGCTTACAAAACCTGTTCCCGCTGCGACTATAACACCTATGCAGAGGTGCCCGCACTGAACCATGATTTGGTGCCTCACGAAGCGAAAGCCGCCACCTGTACGAAACCCGGCTGGAACGCTTACGACACCTGCTCCCGTTGCAACTATACCACCTATGCGGAGCAGCCCGCACTGAACCATGATTTGAAGCAGCACGCAGCAAAAGCCCCCACCTGTACGGAAAAGGGCTGGAACGCTTACGAAACCTGCTCCCGCTGCGACTATACCACCTACGCGGAGCTGCCCGCGCTGAACCATGATTATCAGGCTGTTACCGTAGCCCCCACCTGTGAAGCAGACGGCTATACTGTTTTTACCTGCAGCCGCTGCAAAGACAGCTACACCGCAGACCCGACCGATCAGCTGGGGCACCAGTTCGGTGCATGGTCCCCGAACGGAACCGGCTCTCAGAGCGCCGATTGTCTGCGGCAGGGCTGTGCGCACACTGGCAGCACGGATTGCCGGAAGTTTACTTTCCGCACTGCGGAAGGCGAAGCTCTGACCTTCTGCCCCGTGTGCGGGCAGGCAGAAAACGCCGCGCAGCTGGAAAAGATCGAAGCCGCAACGGCGTGGGCTAACAGCGGCAGTCTTTCTGCGGAGGATGTGACCGCACGGACGAATGGGGAATACCTGAGCGTGGCCTTTGAAACCGCAGGCAGCCTGACGCAGCCCACCGGTCGGGTAAGGCTCGCGCTGCCCGCCGGATTGCTGGAAGGCAAAAAGCTTGTGCGCATTGCCCCGGACGGCACACAGACGGAGATGCCGTTTGAAACAGAGCGCGGAAAGCTCATCTATACGCTGGATTTTGCAAACAGCGCGCTGCCCGTAATGCTCTTCCGGCTGGTACCCCAGCCCACCGCCCTCTGAACGCTTTTACAGCGCGCAAATGATAAACCATAAAATGCCCGCCCACCGTGGTTTTCCACAGGTGGGCGGGCATTCTTTTGTGCCTTTTTGGGCATAAAAATACCCCCGGAGGATGCAGCGTTTTTTACGCTGTCTACTCTGGGGGCAGGATAGCAAGCGCTGCGCGGCAGCTCCCGGAAGCGGACACTGTCTTGCTGAAAAAGCACTTCCTAGCGCTGCTCCTCCGGCGGGCAGCAGCTCTCCCGGGGGATGAGCTTGTGCGGCACGATGATCTTTGTGGCCAGAAGGTTCGGGTTCTCGATGTGGTTGATGGTCTGGCTGGCAGCCTCCATGCCCAGCTGGTAGGGGTTGACGTCCACGGTGGTCAGCTGTGGGCTGCCCTGCCCTTTGTTGCGGAGTGCCCCTTGGCAAACCGGACGGGATTGCGCTATAATAGAGCCGTAACAGTTCCACAAAGGTGTGGTAAGGGAGGTGCGGTCATGATCCGGGTGGCGATCGTAGAGGACGACGCGGAGGTACAGGGGGTATTGCAGGAGTATGTCCGGCGGTATACCCGGCAGTACGGGACAGAGTTTGAAGTGACGGTCTTTGCGGACGGCGTGGATATTCTGGAGGATTACCGCGCGGTCTACGATATTATTTTTCTGGATGTGGAGATGAAGCATCTGGACGGCATGACCACGGCAGAGCGCATCCGGCAGATGGATGCAGACGTCATCCTGATCTTCATCACCAATATGGCGCAGTACGCCATCCGGGGCTACTCGGTGGGAGCGCTGGACTATGTGCTGAAGCCGGTGCCCTACTTTGCCTTTTCGCAGCAGCTGCTCAAGGCCGTTGCCCGGCTGGAAAAGCGGGCAAAGCACTACCTGACCGTGCCGGTGGAGGGCGGGCTGCGCCGGCTGGACACCGCAAGCATCTATTACTTGGAAAGCGAGGGGCACCGGGTGCATTTTTATACCGATGAGGGCGATTTTTCCGCCCCCGGCGCCCTCAAGGCCTTTGAGGAAAAGCTGGCAGACTGCCCCTTTGCCCGGTGCAACAGCGGCTACCTTGTCAATCTGGCACAGGTGCGGGAGCTGCGGCAGAGTACCGTGCAGGTGGGCCCCTGCGAGCTGCAGGTCAGCCGCCCCAAGCGCAAGGGCTTTCTTGCCGCACTGACCGACTACATCGGAGGTGAAGGCTCATGACCGCGCTGCCGGATATCCCCCGGCTGTACACCGCCCTTGCCGAGTGTCTGGCGGTGCTGCTGTTCACCCCGGCGCTTGCGCCCCGCTTTTCCAGAGCGGTCACCGGGGGCATCACCCTGCTGTGGGCGGCGGGGCTGTCGGCCTTTCTGGGGCTGACGGGCAACGTGCCCGGCGGGCTCTGGATCCCCTGCATGGTAACGGCCATCGGGCTTTCCTACCTATATTTATGGGGTGTGTGGAGCATCACCCTGCTGGAAGCCGGGTATCACTGCGCCCGGGCGTTTATTCTGGCAGAGCTTGCCGCCAGCGTGGAGTGGCAGCTGCACTGCGCCCTCTGGCCCGCCCGCGGCCCATGGGAGCCGCTGTCTTTGCTGCTGCTGGCGCTGGTGTATGGGACGCTGTTCGGCATCATGTGCTATCTGCAGCACCGCCGTCCCCAGCCCGCCGGGCACTTACAGATCGGCGGCAGCGCCGCCCTGACGGCGGTCATGCTGGCGCTGACCGCCTTTGCGGTGAGCAATCTGGGCTTTTTGCCGGGCAGCGAGATCAACATGAGCATTTTTTCCATCCGCACACTGGTGGATTTTTCCGGCGTGTTGATCCTGACCGTGCAGCACGAGCAGCTGCAGGAGAACGCTTTGCACAGCGAGCTTGCCGCCATGGACGAGGTACTGCACCGCCAGTACGAGCAGTACAAGCGCAGCAAGGAGGGCATCAACCTCATCAACCGGCGGTACCATGAACTGAAAGTCCAGCTTGCCCGCATCCGGGAGGAGCAGGACCAGACCAAGCAGAACGCCGCCATTGCCGCCATGGAGCAGAACATCCGCCAGTACGAGGCCGAGAACAAGACCGGCAACCCGGTGCTGGATACCCTGCTCACCGCCAAGACCATGGAATGCCAGCAGGAGAATATCACCATCACCAGCGTAGCGGACGGCAGGATGCTGGGCTTTCTCACCATCCGGGAGCTGTGCACCATTGTGGGCGTGGCGCTGGACAACGCCATTGCCGCCGTGCGCGCCGAGCCGGACCCCGAAAAGCGGCTCATCAAGGTGGCGGTGTACAGTCAGGGCGGTTTTGCCATGCTGCGGTTCGAGCATTATACAGAAGCCGCCCCCGCACTGGATGCGGACGGTCTGCCGAAGCAGGGGTCGGACCTGAAAAGTGTCCGCACCACCGTCGGGCAGCACGGCGGCAGCATGACGATGCACTGGGAAAACAACTGGTGCACCCTGCGGATCTTGTTCCCGCTGCCCAAAAACAAATAATTTTTACGGCAGGTGTCCCCTGCCGGTTTTTGTTGTCTGGCAGGGTGCACAAATACAGCAGGATAAAATTTGTGTATTAGCACAATAAAATTTGAAACTTTATTGTAACTTCTGCAAATTATGCATCCAAAACGACAGATTGTGCGGAGAACGGTTCGTTCTGCAGTATATATGATAAAATGACATCAAGCAAAGGAGCAGACGCGCTCCGGAGAACAGCTATGAACCGGGTCGTGTACCCAAAAGAGAAGGAGTTAACAGTTATGGCACAGAAAAAGAAGGACAGTAAGATGATGGGCAAGATCATCAAAACTGCCGTTTCGGGTGTGTTGTGTGTCGCATTGGCGGGCGGTATGGTTGCGGCCAATGTGCTGATCCCGCCCAATGCCAGCAGCGTGCAGAGCATTTTGGGCCTGAAGAGCGGCGGCATCGACAACAGCAAGGCAAAGACCGAAGGCATCAATATGGAATACAGCAAGCCCGGTTTTGACACAGAGGCTGCG
>OKRY01003956.1_pt1 | contig 10629 bp, 8 predicted proteins | sample 1601121 | NCBI WGS metagenome assembly OKRY01 (sample SAMEA3541546, study PRJEB24748) | human gut metagenome | biome: human gut; feature: human-associated habitat; material: faeces | place: China | collected 2012
CTACTGATATCGGTTATAAAAAGAAAAAGCGTCTAGCTAAATCAGGAAAAGACACGACTTCACATGACAGCTCCGGTCACCTCACATGATAACTCCGGTTACCCCAAACGGTAACTTCATTTACACTACGAGGTAAAAGGCTTTACACTATGGTGTAACGACCGTTACAATATGGAGTAACGGCCGTTACACCCTATGGTAAACGGCTTTACATTAGAAGGTATGTCTTTTCCTGATTTAGCTAAACAAGCGGTAAATACAATACGCTGATTTAAAGGGAAGTATTCAGTATAAGATTATGGCAGTATTTCACCTTCCGCTGTCACCTTTACGTAGATTTCCCTTTCCCCTTGCTCCATCTCTACCAAAAAGTAACTGCCATCGGGAGTCTCAATAAAGTCGGCATCATCAATGACATAACCGGGATGGGCAGCCGTAACGGCGTTCTTCACTACATCCTCCAGATGTCTCTTACTGATATCCCAGATAGTATAGGCCCATGCACCCTCAGCGGTGAACATCACATCCTTGCTGATACTTCCGTGCACGATTTCGACTTCCGTCATACCGTTCTTTTCTTTTTCAATATCCACAATGCGGGCATTGGGATATTTCTCTGCTATAAAATCTTTGATGGCAGCGGAAATATCAGAAGGGAGATAATCTTCGGGAGAACCGCCGTTGTGCGCATCGGCCACTTCCTTCACCAGAATGCCGTCCTCCGAATAATAGAGGTCCATTTCCTGATTACCTTTCTCCACTTCGATGATGTAGACAACAGCCATTTCCTTACGTTCCAGCTTGTCTACATCTTCCACCTTCCATACATTATAATAGGTACTACTCTCGTAAGAGCTTCTCACCGGAGCGGGAAGGTCTGCATAACGGAGGTCGGTTTCGGTCATCTGCCATACACCGTCTTTGGTGAACCAGGCCTCCTTTTCGAAATTGTCCTCATGGAAATCAGCCACATAATATGCACCTTTTGTTTCCCATTCTATACGCTGGGCATTGGGATGCTCCTTGGCCAACGCATTACTCAGTTCCGCGGGCACGGAGATTCCGTCGTTGTCGTCATCATCACAGCTTTGCAAGGCAAAGGCAAACACGCCTAACGCCAATAATAAGAAGTACTTTTCCAGTTTCATAGTCATTTCGTTTTTTTACATTATCAATACCAAGTTTGTTCATTTTGTATGGCAAAGATGAAGCCTAAATCTGGAAAGAATCTGGAAGAATACTCATATTTTGCAGAAAACAGCTATCTTTGTGCCACTAAAAGCGTTCATAACAAAAGAGATACATAATAACACAATGGAAAAGAAATTCAAACGTACCACCGTGACCTCGGCATTGCCGTATGCCAACGGCCCGGTTCATATCGGACACCTGGCAGGCGTTTATGTTCCTGCCGACATTTATGTCCGCTACCTGCGACTGAAAAAGGAAGATGTAATCTTCATCGGCGGCTCCGACGAACACGGAGTGCCCATCACCATCCGCGCCAAGAAGGAAGGCATCACCCCGCAAGACGTGGTGGACCGCTATCATACGCTTATAAAGAAGTCTTTCGAAGAGTTCGGCGTTTCCTTCGACGTGTACAGCCGTACTACTTCAAAGACGCATCACGACACGGCTTCCGACTTCTTCCGCAAGCTGTACGATAAGGGAGAATTCATCGAAAAGACCAGCATGCAGTATTACGACGAAGAAGCTAAGACCTTCCTTGCCGACCGCTACATCACCGGCGAGTGCCCCCACTGCCATGCCGAAGGCGCTTACGGCGACCAATGCGAGAAGTGCGGCACCAGCCTCAGCCCCACGGACCTGATTAATCCGAAGAGTGCCATCAGCGGCAGCCAGCCCGTGATGCGTGAGACGAAGCACTGGTATCTGCCGCTGGACAAACACGAGGAATGGCTTCGCCAATGGATTCTGGAAGACCATAAGGAGTGGCGTCCCAATGTTTATGGCCAATGCAAGAGCTGGCTCGACATGGGCTTGCAGCCGCGTGCCGTGAGCCGCGACCTGGATTGGGGTATTCCCGTTCCCGTAGAGGGCGCCGAGGGCAAAGTGCTCTATGTATGGTTCGACGCCCCTATCGGCTACATCAGCAACACCAAAGAGTTGCTGCCCGACACATGGGAGAAATGGTGGAAAGACCCCGAAACGCGTCTGGTACACTTCATCGGAAAAGACAATATCGTGTTCCACTGCATCGTGTTCCCCGCCATGCTGAAGGCAGAGGGTAGCTACATCCTGCCGGACAACGTGCCGAGCAACGAGTTCCTGAACCTGGAGGGCGACAAGATTTCCACTTCACGCAACTGGGCGGTATGGCTGCACGAGTATCTCGTTGACTTCCCCGGCAAGCAGGATGTGCTACGCTACGTGCTGACCGCCAACGCACCGGAGACAAAAGACAACGACTTCACCTGGAAGGACTTCCAGGCACGTAATAACAACGAGCTGGTTGCCGTTTATGGCAACTTCGTGAACCGCGCCCTGCAACTCACCAAGAAGTACTTCGACAGCGTAGTGCCCGCCGCAGGCGAACTGAACGACTACGACCGCGAGACGCTGAAAGAATTTGCCGACGTCAAGGCAGAAGTGGAGAAGTTGCTGGACGTATTCAAATTCCGCGACGCACAGAAGGAAGCGATGAACCTTGCCCGCATCGGAAACAAATACCTTGCCGACACCGAGCCGTGGAAGCTTGCCAAGACGGACATGGAGCGCGTAGCCACCATCCTCCATATCTCCTTGCAGCTGGTTGCCAACCTTGCCATCGCCTTCGAACCGTTCCTGCCCTTCAGCAGCGAGAAGCTTCGCAAGATGCTGAACATGGACAGCTTTGACTGGGCAGAGCTGGGACACACCGACCTGCTGCCTGCCGGACATCAGCTGGGCACCCCCGAACTGCTGTTCGAAAAGATAGAAGACGACGTCATCCAGGCACAAGTAGACAAGCTACTTGCCACCAAGAAGGCAAACGAAGCCGCCACCTACAAGGCAAGCCCCATCAAGCCGACCATCGCCTTCGAAGACTTCGAAAAGCTGGATATCCGCGTAGGTACAGTGCTTGAATGCGAAGCAGTGCCCAAGATGAAGAAGCTGCTGAAGTTCAAGATTGCCGACGGGCTGGAAAACCGCACCATCGTCAGCGGCATTGCCCAGCACTACAAACCGGAAGAACTGGTAGGCAAGCAAGTGCTGTTCATCGCCAACCTCGCTCCACGCCAATTCAAGAACGGGCTGGTAAGTGAGGGAATGATTCTCTCTGCCGAGAATTATGACGGCTCGCTGGCGGTGACTTCACTGCTGAAAGAGGTGAAGCCGGGCAGCGAGGTGAAATAAAACAGTAACAAGGTAACGAGTTAACAAGGCTACAAGGAGGAAGGAAAAGCCTCGTGGCCTTGTTAACTCGTTGCCTTATCAACCAATAAACTATGTCCGATACATCACTCAAAGAAAAAACAGCCAAAGGCCTCTTCTGGGGAGGATTCAGCAACGGCATACAGCAGTTGTTAAATCTGGGATTCGGAATAGTCCTTGCCCGTCTGCTGGATGCTTCGGATTATGGTATGGTAGGGATGCTTACCATCTTCTCCGCCATTGCCGCCGCCTTGCAGGAGGGTGGGTTCATTTCGGCACTGACCAACCGGAAGGAGACTTTGCACAAGGATTACAACGCCGTGTTCTGGTTCAGCCTGATGTGCAGCACTACTATATATATATTACTCTTCTTTGCCGCACCGCTGATTGCCGACTTCTACGATACGCCCGAGCTGATACCGCTGTCCCGTCTCTCCTTCTTGGGATTCGTCATTTCCAGCATGAGCATTGCACCGAGGGCATATCTATTCAAGAACCTCAGAATCAAGGACACTACCGTCATTTCTATTTCAAGTCTGATAGTCTCCGGTATTGTGGGCATCACATTGGCGGCAAACGGATTCGCCTATTGGGGGATTGCATTGCAAAGCATCTCTTTCATCACCGTAATGACGATTCTTAACTTCTACTTCTCGCATTGGAGACCCCGCTTCCGGTTCGACTTCACACCCATTAAGGAGATGATAGGGTTCAGCAGTAAGATAATCATTACGAATATCTTCACCATAATCAATAACAATTTGTTTTCCGTCTTGTTGGGTAAGTTCTATTCGGAACGGGAAGTGGGTAACTTTACGCAGGCAAACAAGTGGAACGGCATGGGACATACCACGATTACGGGCATGATAAACGGCATTGCACAACCCGTCTTTACCCGGGTTGCCGACGACAAGGCACGACAACTTGCCGTATTCAGAAAGCTGCTGCGCTTCACCGCCTTTATCTCTTTCCCCGCCATGCTGGGATTGAGCTTGGTATCGAAAGAACTGATTATAATCACTATCACGGAGAAGTGGCTGCCCAGTGCCGATATCTTGCAACTGTTATGTATTTGGGGAGCATTTATTCCCGTCATCAATCTGTTCTCCAACCTGCTCATCAGCCGGGGACATTCTTCTATCTATATGTGGAGCACCATCAGCTTGAGCCTGCTGCAAATAGTAGCTGTATGTGCCATATACCCATACGGGTTGGAATGGATGCTGCGTATTTTCGTCATTATCAATATCGGCTGGCTGTTTGTATGGTTCCGTTTTGTCAAGAGGGAGATAGGATTAAGACTGCGCGATATGCTGAAAGACATCTCTCCTTATCTCTCCCTATCCATTGTACTCGTAGTGTCAACTCACTATGCTACTCAGCCCATAGAAAACCTATACTTAAATATGGCAGCCAAAATCATTATGGTAGCTGGGCTTTATGCACTGGTTTTGTGGAAACTACAATCTACCATCTTCCGGGAAAGCATTGAATTCCTCTTAAAGAAAAAAAGAGCATGAGCCGCATAGCCTACATCATATCCGCCTACAAGGATGCCCCACACTTGGCACGCCTGGTTGCCGCACTGGATGACCGGGCAGACTTCTACGTGCACATCGACCTCAATGCCGATATACACCCTTTTGAAGAAGCCTTGGGAGACAAGGTCACTTTCGTGCCCCGCCACCGGATAAGCTGGGGAGGATGGGAACAAGTGGAATATCAGAAAGAATTGCTTGCCGCCGTATTGCACAGCGGTATCCCCTATACCCGCGTAGTATGCCTGAGCGGGCAAGACTATCCGTTATGGAACAACAACGCCATCCACCACTATTTCGAGGAGCATCAAGACACTGAATTCATCGGCGGTTTCAACCTGACACACTGCACCGTGAAACAGCAGTTGCACAAGATAACCCATTACCACCCTTTCCGTGACCTGCCTTGGAAGAGTATATGGTGGAAGAACAAACTCATCGTAGCATCGCGCAAGCTGGTACAGATACTCCCCATCCGGAAAGCCCCTTTTGCACCCTTGGAGGGCAAGCAGGCAGATGTCTATTTCGGTTCCGACTATTGGGCCATCACGTTGCCCTGCGCACGATATGTATATGAAAAGTTGTGCACGGAGGAGAAGCTGGTGAAGTATTTCAGAACCAGCTTTGTACCCAGCGAACTGTGCATACAGACCATCGTATTCAACTCCCCTTTTGCCTCAAAAGGGCTTCTTTTAGAGGGGGAATACCCCGGACTTACCCGTCTCACCCCCTTGCACTACATAGACTACGGCGCATCCATCCGCGTGATGACACTCGAGGACCTGCCGGTATTGCGGCAGTCTGGAAAGATGTTCTGCCGGAAAGTAGTAAGCGGCACATCAGACAGATTAATGGAAGCCATAGAGCAGACAAGAAGAGAATAAAAAGAGAGTTATCCCAACAGATATGCCACTTTATCCCAACCGGAATGCTGCAAAGAAGCAATTAATTCGTATTTTTGCAGCATCACATTTCTATTGATACAATGAAAAAGAATGTAGTAGTCATATTGGCAGGAGGAGTCGGTAGCCGTCTGGGATTGTCCACTCCCAAGCAATTCTTCAAGGTAGCGGGAAAAATGGTCGTGGAGCACACCATCGATACTTTCGAAAGCAATCCACATATTCACGAGATAGCTATCGTATCCAATCCTTTCTATATCTCCGATTTCGAATCTATCATCATCAAGAACGGATGGAAGAAGGTCAAGAAGATATTGAAAGGCGGACAAGAACGGTATCATTCCAGCCTATCCGCCATCAAAGCCTACGAAGACACTGACGTCAATCTGATATTCCACGATGCCGTACGTCCGTTAGTGAGCCAGCGGATTCTGAATGACGTTATTGCCGCATTGGAAACCTACAAAGCTATTGATGTGGCAATGCCCGCCACGGATACCATTATACAAGTCAATGACAGATTCATTCAGGAAATCCCAGACCGCAGCAAACTGATGCGAGGACAGACTCCGCAAGCATTCCATCTGGAAACCATCAAGCATGCCTATGACATTGCCTTGCAAGACCCGGCCTTTAAAGTGACCGACGACTGCGGCGTAGTAGTGAAATACCTTCCGGAAGTACCGGTTTATGTAGTGAACGGCGAAGAAAGCAACATGAAGCTGACCTATAAGGAAGACACCTATCTGCTGGACAAATTCTTCCAACTGCGCAAAAGTGAACTGAACACCTTGCCCATCGACCAGGAAAACAACCTGAAGAACCGGGTTGCAGTCGTATTCGGCGGTAGTTACGGCATCGGCGCAGACGTGGCTCAGCTACTCAAAGAGAAAGGAGCCAACGTATTCTGCTATTCGCGCAGCATGAACGGAACGGATGTAGGCAACAAAGAGCAGGTGAGCAAAGCCTTGCAGGAAGTGTACCGCCAATGTGGACGGATAGACTACATTATCAATACTGCCGGACTGCTGAATAAAGAACCTCTGATGAGTTGCGACTATCAGACCATCTGCAACGCTGTGAACACCAACTATATGGGTACTGTCAACGTGGCACTTGAAGCCTTCCCCTATCTGAAGGAGAGCAAAGGTAAACTCGTATTCTTCACTTCCAGCTCCTACACCCGGGGGCGTGCCTTTTACAGCATCTATTCATCGACCAAAGCCGCCATCGTGAACTTTGTGCAAGCCATAGCACAAGAATGGGAACCGTTCGGCATCAGCGTGAACTGCATCAATCCGGAGCGCACCAAAACACCAATGCGTGTCCATAACTTCGGCATCGAACCGGATAACACCTTGCTGACCTCCGAGCAAGTAGCCATTACCACCATACAGTCACTGCTTTCCGAATTCACCGGACAAGTCATCGACGTAAAAAGAGAAGAAGTATGAAGAACCAATACCTATCGGACTACGTTGCCGACAACCTACGCGCCTGCCAACTGAAGCAACTTTCCATACTGAAAGAGGTGGACCGCATCTGCCGGAAACACAAGTTAAGCTACTGGCTTGACGGAGGCACACTGTTGGGAGCCATGCGTCATGGAGGATTCATCCCCTGGGATGATGACATAGACATCGGCATGACACTGGAAGACATGCAAGCATTCATGAAGGTAGCCCCCTCCGAACTACCCGACACACTGTTCCTGCAAACCCCGGAAAGTGACCCTACCAGCAAAGAGCCCATCGTCAAGATAAGGGATTTAAACTCAATCTATATTGAAGCAGGAGATACCTTCAGCGTAGAGTATCAGAAAGGACTATACGTAGATATATTCCCTTTCATCGACTACCCCACCGTGCCCCGCCCGTGGGCAAAGAAGCTGTGCAAAGGCATCTCCGTCAGTTACTCCATCCTACACGCGCAACACTACTACTCGCTGCGCTCCTTTGCAGAATTCTTCTACTTCGGCATGAAGTATGCGCTTTTCAAAGGGATATGGGCAATGCTCTGCCTGGTACGCCCCAAAGGGACCTATCTTTCGAATATACTCATCAATAACGGATACGGCATCATGCACCGTAAAGATTCCGTCTTTCCGCTCTCCACCATCACTTTCGAAGGAAAAGATTTCCCGGCACCGGGCAATGTGGACGCCTATCTGAAAGATTTATATAAAAACTACATGGACATTCCTCCCAAAGAGAAGCAGATAGTCCATGCCTGCTATATTCACCCGGAACTAAAACCATTGCCATGAAACCAGCCCTTGTAGATGTATCTGTACTGATTCTTTTCTTCAACCGCCCCAAACTGCTGGCGCAAGTATTCGAACAAGTGAAGAAAGCACGCCCCGCACGACTGTTTCTCTATCAGGACGGCCCGCGCGGCGAGCGTGACATGCCGGGCATAGAAGCTTGTCGCAAAGTAGTGGCAGACATCGACTGGGAATGCGAAGTACACCACAACTACCAAGAGAAGAACTACGGCTGCGACCCATCGGAATACATGGCACAGAAGTGGGCATTCTCCTTGTCGGACAAATGTATCGTGCTTGAGGATGACGACGTGCCTGCCGTCTCTTTCTTCGGCTTCTGCAAGGAACTGCTCGACAAGTATGAGCACGACACACGCATCAGCATGATTGCCGGATTCAACAACGAGGAGATTACACCGGACATCACTTCCGACTACTTCTTCGCCACCACCTTCTCCATCTGGGGATGGGCGAGCTGGCGGCGGGTGACGGACCAATGGGATGAATTCTACACCTTCCTGGACGACAAGGAGAACATGCGGCAACTGAAGAACCTCATCCACACACGGCGCTACCGCAAAGACTTCATCTACATGTGCCAACGCCACCGCGAACACGGGAAAGCCTATTACGAAACCATCTTCCACGCTTCCATGTTGTTCAATTCGGGTCTGAGCATCGTGCCCACCCGCAACATGATAAACAATCTGGGAGCCACTGCCGACTCCACCCACTTTGCCGGCTCCGTGCACACCATGCCGCGCGGTTACCGCCGCATCTTCACCATGAAACGCCACGAAGTGGAGTTTCCACTGAAGCACCCTCGCCACGTCATCGAGAACACTGCCTACAAGGATAGCGTTTACCGCATCATGGCATGGCGGCATCCCTGGATAAAGATTGCACGGTCGTTCGAGGAACTGACGTTGAACCTACGGTACGGCAACTTCACCATCATATGGCAAACGCTGCAAAAGCGTATCCGGAAATGGACGAAACAAGACCGGCATCTGTAACAAGAAAAAACATTCAAAAAAGAAGAAACGAACAACAGTCATGAGAGTACTACTTATCAATACATCCGAACGCATCGGCGGCGCAGCCATCGCCGCCAGCCGTCTGATGGAATCACTCAAGAACCACGGCATCAAAGCCAAGCTGCTGGTGCGCGACAAGCAGACCGACCAAATCTCCGTTGTGTCACTGGACCATAACTGGCGCATGGTGTGGAAGTTCGTCTGGGAGCGCATCGTCATCTGGAGCGCCAACCGCTTCAACAAGAAGAACATCTTTGCCGTAGACATTGCCAACACGGGGACAGACATCACCTCACTGCCCGAATTCCAGCAAGCAGACGTCATCCATCTGCACTGGATAAACCAAGGGATGCTCTCGCTGAAGAACATCGAGAAGATTCTCGCCTCGGGCAAGCCCGTCGTCTGGACCATGCACGACATGTGGCCCTGCACCGGCATCTGTCACCATGCCCGCGAGTGCACCCACTACCAGCAGGAATGCCACAACTGCCCCTTCATCCACGGAGGCGGAGGCAAACGTGACCTTTCCTACCGCATCTTCCACAAAAAGCAGGCATTGTATCGCAACCGTCACATCAACTTCGTCACCTGCAGCCGCTGGCTGGAAGAACGTGCCCGGACAAGCGCCCTCTTCTGCGGACATGCCGTGACATGCATCCCCAACCCCATCAACACCAACCTCTTCAAGCCCCGCAACCGACAGGAAGCCCGCAGCCGTTGCCTACTGCCGCAAGACAAAAAGCTCATGTTGTTCGGCTCGGTGAAGATTACGGACAAACGGAAAGGCATCGACTACCTGATAGAATCGTGCCGACTGCTGGCTGACAAGCATCCCGAACTCCGGGAGGCGGGGTTCCGCTGTACAAGCTGGCCCGGAAAGGTCAGGAAGTTGTGCGGGAACCGCGGCCTGTGGAAGTGTTTGGCCACGGAATTTCACGCGTGGCCATTCCGGAAGTGGATTTTACCGTTCAGTGTTCCAAAGGTTTTTATGTGCGGTCCTATGCTTATGATATTGGGAAGGCATTGGGCTGCGGAGCGCATTTGAGCGCCCTCCGGCGCACCAGGTCCGGTTCTTTTACGCTGGACCGCGCCATTACGGTGGACACCCTGAAAACCGCTCCCAGGGAGGAACTGTTCCGGGCCATGCTTTCCCTGAAGGAGCTGGCGGATATTCTGATTGCCGGGTAGCATATGGTCATTTACCGGGAATTCAAGGGATTGAAAAGCCTTGCCGCCCCCGTACACTGGGCCATGGGGATGTTTGACGGGGTGCATCTGGGACACGCCGGAGTGATTGCCGCGGCGGTGAAAGGGGCTGCTCTTGACGGAGGAATTCCCGCCGTGCTGACATTCCGCACTCATCCGCTGGCCCGGGTGAGGCCGGAAAGCGTGCCGCCCGCCATCATGGGGGAAGATGCTGAAAAATTTTCCTTGATGAAAGAGTTGGGAGTGAAGGCAGTGCTGTCGCTGGAATTTTCTTCCAGGCTGGCGTCCATGAGCCCGGAAGAGTTTAT
>OKRY01003957.1_pt1 | contig 10628 bp, 4 predicted proteins | sample 1601121 | NCBI WGS metagenome assembly OKRY01 (sample SAMEA3541546, study PRJEB24748) | human gut metagenome | biome: human gut; feature: human-associated habitat; material: faeces | place: China | collected 2012
AGAAAATCAAGCCTCATGAGTGGGAAAAACTTCCGTGGCGCTGGATTGTCGAACGTACCTTTACTTGGATGAATGCTGCTCGCCGCGTCCGTCACAGCTCAGCCTGTATTTACCAAGACGGAGGATGTTCGAGCGAAATCTTCGTAGCAATTCTTCCCGGCAAGGAACCGGTGGTGGGCACCTGACCCGATGGGAGCCGCCCGCAGCAAAAGGAGCGATGCGCTTTTTTGCTGCATCGCTCCCTGAGAATGTTTCCTTATGCCGTAGCCATATCAGCAGCGCTGATGGCTATCATCCAGTCCATGTTTACTTGGAAAGCACCTCCATGGGGAAGTCGCCGCGGATCAAGCCAGCCTCATAGGCAGCTTTGCGCTCATCGACGATTTGCTGGCCGCCAACGTCCAGGATGGCCTGCACGCAGCGATCATACACCGCGTCAAATTCGGCCGGATCGCAGGTCAGGGCGTTGGTGAGCAGCTCAGCCTGCTTTGCCAGCACCATCTGGCCGTAGTCGGCCTCGGCCTTAATCGCCACGGTGAAGCCGATGGGTGCATAGGAATCCTTGGCCATGTACTCATAGGAACGTGCGACGACATCCTCATAGCCGGTGAAGGCCAGGGCGCTGTACTTATTGTTCAGCTCATCATTGCCGAAGCTGTTGCCATTGGACAGGAACACCAGGTCGACAGCGGACAGCCACTTCTGGTCGTCGGGCAGGTTGTCATTAGTTACACGGCCAACGGGCAGGCCGTCCTCGTTCAGATGATCATAGTGAACGCCTTCAATGCCATTCTGCAGGTAGAACATGTTTTCAGGCTGAGCCATCCAGTCCATGTACTTCATCGCGGCAACAGCGGTCTCCTTATTCACCCAGCTGGGAATGAAGATGCAGATGCCGTTGGCGGCATAGTTCTCGTGAAGGGTGTAGCCGTCAGGATTCACGAAGGGGTTAACAGGGATCCACTCGGCGTCCTCGCCCACGTTCTTCTTCATCTCATCGCTGTAATCGGGCCAAACCTGCGTGGGACCCTCGATGTAGAAGCCCGCGTAGCCCTGGTTCAGATCGCGGTCGCGGATGTCGCCGTTATCAATGGCGAAATTCTCAGAGATCAAACCCTCATTGTACAGGGTATTCAGCAGACGATAGGCCTCCTTCGCGCCGGGCATCTGCTCGTGATACAGGGAGTACCAGTCCTCCTTGGTGATCTTGGAGAAGTCCAGGAAGGAATCCACGATCACGGAGGTGGAGAACAGCGGGCTGTTCTCATACAGCTTCATGGCGTAGGGAACCGTCTGCTCGCCGCCCAGCTTGGCTTCCTTGGCCGCGCGCAGATAGGCAACCCACTCCTCGGTGGTGGTAGGCTCCGCCATGTTCAGCTTGTCCAGCCAGTCCTTGCGGATGAACAAACCGAGCTTGGCCACATTGATGCGGCGGGCAGGGATATAATACTGCACCTTAGTGCCGTTCTCGTCAAACTGACCATATTCCAGTACGCCCTGACCCAGAAATTCGGATACGTTCGGGCCATACTCCGCCAGCAGGTCGTTCAGCGGGGTCAAACCACCCATGTTGACATACTGCTGCACCAGAGCTGTGTCATAGGTATAGCAGATGTCAGGGGCGGTGCCGCCGGCTAACCAGGTGTTCAGGATGTCGGTCTCGCTCCAGCGGGACACGGGCACAAGTTCCACCTTGATGTGATTGGGGTCGCCAAAGTTTTTCTGGATGTAGTCGTGCTGCAGGTTGCTTTCAACGCTCAATCCAGACACAGAGCGGTCGAAGCACTCGACGCGCAGGGTGATCCAGTCTTCAGCGTTGGCTGCGGCAGGGATGCTCAGGCAGGACGCGACCAGGATGAGCATCAGCAGGTAGGACAGGAACTTCTTCATGGTTTCCACTCCTTTGTTGATTATATTTCAACCGTCATTCTCCAGACGGCCGAATGCGTAGGGAAGATTAGCCCTTGACAGCACCCACGGTCACGCCGGACACGAAGTAGCGCTGCAGGAAGGGATACACCACCAGGATGGGCAGCGTGGCGAAGATGATGGATGCGGACTCGATGGACTCGGATATGCTATGACCCAGATCAGCGCTGTTGCCCTCTACGGCGGAGATGTCCAGGGTGGTGGAGCCTTTGATCAGGTTGTACAGCTTCAGCTGCAATGGCTGCAGGGAAGCGGAGGAGATGTAGTACAGCGCGTCGGAGAAGCTGTTCCATTTGCCCACCGCGTAGAACAGAGAGAGGGTTGCGATGGCGGGGAGCGTCAGAGGCAGGATGACCTTGAGCAGCACCTGAAAATCCGTAGCGCCGTCGATGATGGCGGCTTCCTCCAGCTCGCCGGGAAGGGCGCTGATGAAGGAGCGCAGGATGATCATATTATAGGTGGAGATCAGTCCCGGCAGGATGAGCGACCACATGGAATTGATGAGGCCGTAGTTCTTAATCGTCAGGTAGGTGGGAATGGCACCGCCGTTGAAATACATGGTAAAGATGACAAACAGCGACAGAAGCCGGCGGCCGCGCAGGCGCTTCTTGGTCATCGGATAAGCCAGCAGAATCGTCATGACCATCGCCATGGCCGTGTAGATAACCGTCAGCTCGATGGTGTAAAATGCGCTCAACCCGGGCTATGATGTGGACAAAATTCACGTCGGCGATCAGCTGACCATCAGCAACGCCGTCCCCTACCTCACGGTGGTGGATGTGGAGCGGCAGAGCGGTGTGCAGGATATTCCGTATGAGGTCGAGTATCAGGACGACTCCTCGCTCTATGTCGGCGATACACGTGTGCTCTCCGCGGGTGTATACGGCAAGGCCGATGTCACGGCGAACGTGACCTATATCAACGGCGAGGAGACGAACCGTGAGGTCGTCGCCTCCGTCACGCTGTCCGAGCCCGTGGCCGAACTGCAGGCGCGCGGCACGATGGAGCGCCCGACGTGGCTGCCGACCGGCTCGTTCCGCTGGCCGTGCAGCGGGCGCATCAGCTCCCGCTTCGGCTACCGCAACACCGGCATCGCCGGAGCCTCGACGTATCACAAGGGCATCGACATCGGCAACTCCTACGGCACGCCCTTCGGCTACGTTGTCAAATATCCTTGCTTCTTCCAGCAGGAGGATACTTCGGTATCGGGATACCAGGGCTATGCCCGCTTCTCATTCACCAACCATGCCAACATCATCCTGGAGAGTTACGTTACCCCCAACTATAGCAACACCCTCCAGGCTTGTGCCGATTCTCTAGCCCAGAAGCTTCATTCGGAAAGGACGATGCAGGCATCGGATAAAGCATTCATCCTCTCCGGTCCTGTTTATGAAAACGGAGTAAGAGTAGATGGCTACAGTCATTACGATAAATTCATCAAGAGTGGCAGAATACTCTTCGTCTATTCCCTCACCTATCCCGACAGTTACAAGCCAGCCATGCCCCGACTGTTCAAACTCATAGACGACTGGAGGGTATTGGGAGCATATTGATCTGCTTTGAAAAAAGCGCTTGATTATTTGCATATATCAAATAATAATTGTAAATTTGCGGTGAAAATATAAACTTCGAAGATTATGGCACTTTTCTGATACATCTAAGAAGCAAATAAGAAACGTTTATTATGTCAATATTCAGTCGCCTCTTTGGAAAGAAGAACAATCTCACCGTGGACTCTGACATCAAGAAGAAAGATGCCAGAAGCAGAAATATTGCCTTCGTGGATACCGAAGTGGGACTGAAAGACCATAAAATACATGATATCGGGGCATTAAGTTATGATGGAGCCACCTTTCACCAAGCATCACAGACGGCACTGAACAACTTCCTGCAGGAAAGAAAGGTTGACTATATCTGCGGGCATAACCTCATTCACCACGATGCCCGCTATCTCCAACTCAACGGCATACTGATAGATACCCTCTATCTATCCCCACTCCTCTTCCCCAAGCGCCCTTACCATCATCTGGTAAAGGACGACAAGCTGATGAGCGAGCAGATGAACAATCCTGTCAATGACTGCGAGAAAGCCAAGGAGCTGTTGATGGATGAAATCGCTGCATGGAATCAATTATCAGAAAGGAAAAGGAAAATCTTCACCTTGCTGCTCCAGCATGAAGAGGAATTCAAAGGATTCCTGATGTATGTGGGAGCCATCGAAAAGGATGACGCAATGATAGGCGTTTCAGAATTCATTTTTTCTGAATACAAGAATCAAATTTGCGCCCATGCCGACATTCCGGCTCTTGCAGCCCAGTCGCCTTGCGGCTTGGCATACGCCTTGGCTCTCATAGGCACAGACGATTACCAATCTGTTACCCCAGGTTGGGTACTCTGCCATTATCCCGAAGTAGAACATATCATCTATATGCTCTGCCATACTCAATGCACCGATGGCTGCGAGTATTGCAACCGCATGCTCGACATTCATCACAACCTGAAACAACTCTTCGGCTATGATGCCTTCCGTACCTATGACGGCGAACCGCTGCAGGAACAGGCATCGCAGGCAGCAGTGGATGGCAAGTCATTATTGGCGATATTCCCTACAGGTGGCGGCAAGTCGCTCACCTTCCAGTTGCCAGCCCTAATGGATGGCAGAACCATTCATGGACTCACCGTGGTTATCTCTCCTCTGCAATCATTGATGAAAGACCAGGTAGATAACCTCTCAGACCGCGGCTTCACCGATGCCGTAACCATCAATGGTCTCCTCGACCCTATCTCCCGTTCCCTAGCCATCGAGCGAGTTCAGAGCGGAGATGCCACCTTATTATATATCGCACCAGAGATGTTGCGCTCCAAAACCATCGAGCGCATCCTGATGGCACGGCATGTGGTGAGATTCGTCATTGATGAAGCTCACTGCTTCTCTGCATGGGGACAAGACTTCCGGGTGGATTACCTATACATCGGCAAATTTATCAAGGAATATCAGGAACGCAAGTTTGGCAAGGATGCAATGGCCCGTAATCATGGTCAAACCCTGATACCCGTATCTTGCTTCACCGCCACTGCAAAACAGAAGGTGGTGCAGGACATCTGCGACTATTTCAAGCATTGGCTGGGCACCGATCTCCAGCTCTTCGCCTCATCAGCCTCACGTACCAACCTGCACTATTCCGTTATCCACGTAGATAGTGACGGCAACAAATACAATCTCCTGCGCTCGCTGGTAGAGCAGGCTGATTGCCCTACCATCATCTACGTATCCCGCACCAAGCGAACCCGGGAACTCGCCCAGAAGCTGACCCGTGACGGCATATCTGCCCTGCCCTATAATGGCAAGATGGATGCCGATGAGAAGATACACAATCAGGATGCCTTCATGAGCGATAAGGTTAGAATCATCGTTGCCACCTCCGCCTTCGGCATGGGAGTAGATAAGAGCGATGTGGGACTGGTTATCCACTACGACATCTCCGACTCTCTGGAGAACTATGTACAGGAGGCAGGACGTGCAGGAAGAGATCCACACCTCAATGCCAAATGCTATGTACTCTATAGCGACGAGGACTTGGACAAGCACTTCATCCTGCTCAACCAAACCAAACTGAGCATCAGCGAGATACAACAGGTATGGAAAGCCATTAAGGATTTTACCAAGCAGCGTCCACATGTAAGTTGTTCGGCACTGGAGATAGCCCGCCAAGCCGGTTGGGATGACTCGGTATCCGACATAGAAACCCGTGTCCGCACCGCCCTTTCTGCTCTAGAACAGAGCGGATACATAGAGCGTGGCAACAACATTCCGCATGTCTATGCTACAGGTATCACCGTCAAGAACATGGACGAGGCAAGACTGCGCCTCACCGAATCACCCCTGTTCTCGGAAGATGAGATGCAGAATGCCATCCGCATCATCAAGTCGCTCATCACCCAGAAACATATAGCCAAGGCACAGGATAGCGAGGCTGAATCCCGCATCGATTACCTCGCCGACATCCTAGGACTCAGCAAGCGAGACGTCATCTCCTCCGTTGACCGAATGCGACAGGAAGGCATCCTTGCCGATACCCGTGACATCTCTGCCTATCTGCAAGACATCAGCGACAAGCAACGCAAGCCTCAGCAGATGCTGGAAAACTTCGCCAAACTGGAAAGATACATTCTGGAACATATCCCAGATGAATCGCTGCATATCACATACAAACAACTCAATGACAATGCCGTACACGACGGCATCAACACTTCAACAGAAAAGAAAATCCGCACACTGCTATACTTCCTGGCAGTGAAGGGTTATGCGCACAAGAAGGAAGACGGCGTCCGCAATCTCATCGTAACAAGAGACAAGGATATAGAGACCATCATCACACGATTCGAAAGACGAATTGAGGTTTGCCGATTCATCATCGAAAGACTATACAGCCTGGCTGAAGAAGAGAGCAACAATAGCTCTTCTGAAGAAAAGAATCCTTCTGAAGAAAAAGGTTTAGGAAAAGCCTCTGGCGCAACAGACAATAAAAAAGAGAAGCCTCTTCAATTCTCGGTAGTTGAACTTCTGAACGATCTGAAATCCAGCAACCAGTCACTCTTCTCCGACTTCTCTTCCCTGCAGTTGGAAGACGTGGAGGAAGCCTTGCTCTATCTCTCCAAGATAGGAGCCATGAAGCTGGAAGGAGGATTTCTGGTGCTTTACAATGCGATGGCAATTAAACGCATCAAGGAACCTCGCCTCCACTATAAGCAGGAGGATTACCGCATGCTCAATGAATTCTACAAGCAGAAGATTCAACAGATTCACATCGTGGGCGAATATGCCAACCTGATGGTAAGGAATTACGATGCCGCCCTGCAATATGTGCAGGATTATTTCCAGATGGACTTCCATCGCTTCATCTCAAAGTATTTCAAGGGCAACCGGGAGACTGAGATAGAGCGCAACGTAACACCTTCGAAGTATAAGCAACTCTTCGGAATGCTCTCCAAGCGACAGAAGGAAATTATCGACGACCATGAGTCTCGCTGCATCGTTGTCGCTGCCGGTCCTGGCAGCGGCAAGACACGTGTGCTCGTACATAAGCTTGCCTCTCTCCTTCTGCTGGAAAATGTAAAGCACGAACAACTCCTGATGCTCACTTTCTCGCGTGCAGCCGCTACCGAGTTCAAGCAGCGACTGATGCAACTCATCGGAAATTCTGCTCATTTCGTAGAAATCAAGACCTTCCATTCTTACTGCTTCGACCTGTTAGGTAGGGTTGGCAATCTGGATGAAGCTGGAGATGTGGTTAAGCAAGCTGCCGAAATGATCAACAATGGAGAAGTGGAACCCAATCGCATCAGCAAGACCGTGCTCGTTATCGACGAAGCGCAAGACATGAGCAAGGATGACTATGCCCTAGTCACTGCTCTGATGAAAGCCAACGAAGAGATGAGGGTGATAGCCGTAGGCGATGATGACCAGAACATCTATGAGTTTAGAGGTTCCAACTCGCAGTATCTCTATGAATTGACCCAGACAGAACACAGTCGTTTCATCGAAATGACTGAGAATTACCGCAGCCTTCGCCACATCGTGAATGCTGCCAACGACTTCGCCCGCAACATCCGTCAGCGAATCAAATCTACCCCTATCATCTCCATGAGTCAAGAAGATGGAGAGGTAAGAATCGTGAAGCATCCATACGAGATTCAGGAGAAAAAGGTTTATATGTTTCAGCCTATCCTTGAAGATGTTATGCGATTACTAGGAAGTAACGCTTCAAAAGAAGCCGATGCATCTTCCCACAAGAAGAACGAAACCATCAGCATCCTCACGCAGACCAATGAGGAGGCAGTCATCATGCTGGCGCTTCTTCATAGCCATAACATCAAGGCAAAACTGGTGCAATCAATGGACGGCTTGCGCTTCTGGAATCTGGCAGAGGTAAGATACTTCTTGAAGAAGATAGACCAAGGTATCAAGGAGACGAAATCCCCTATCATCTCTGATGACATTTGGGAAGCAGCCAAGCAGCAGACATTCCAAAAGTATGCCACCAGCCAGGCATTACCATATCTGCGCCGCAGTCTCCAGATATTTGAACAGACCAATCGTGCCAAGTACTACAGCGACTTGAGGGAGTTCGTGTTCGAATCATCTGTAGAAGACTTCTGTGACATCTCGAAATCAGACATCGTGGTCAGCACCATCCACAAGGCAAAAGGCCATGAGTTCGACCATGTACTGATGCTCATTACCCATCCCGAGCATCCTACCGATGACATACTGCGCCGATACTATGTGGGCATGACCCGTACCAAGCGTACGCTTGCCATCCACACCAACGGCAATCTCTTCGACAGCCTGAAAAGTGCCCAGCATCTCTATGATGCCCAAGCCTACGATGAGCCCAACGAAATAGTGCTTCAGCTCTCACACAAGGATGTAAACCTGGGCTTCTCCAAGCCTCACAAGGATGCTATCCTTTGCCTGAGAAGCGGTATGCCGCTAACCTATCACGACCATTGCCTCAGTCTCCCATCAACAGGCAGAGACATAGCCCAGCTCTCCATCAAGATGAAAGAGAAACTAGGCAAATGGGAGTTAAAAGGTTACAAGGTAACCGCAGCCCGAATCCGCTTTATCGTGGCATGGAAGTCAAAGGATGCACCGAGGGATGAGAAGGAATCCGCCATCGTGCTCGCAGATTTGGTGATGAAAAAATGTTGATTTTCGTAGAATGTTATTATTTTTTAACACGCATAATTTGCTAGTTTCCTACATTTTTCTTATTTTTGCAGGGACATTCTGTATCTCTTATAGAGATTCAGATGACCGACATCAAAAAACAAACATGATTCGCATGATGAAAGAGACAAATATATAACCACAGGTTACGTCCACTATTGCAGGGGACGACAGCGAAGCCGTGGGAGAATGACTATACTTTCACTTTATAAAACATTATAATTATGAATTATCCTCTTATATCAGAATACATTGAAGCCATTAAGCATTCGGAAGACAATTTTAATGTACTGAGCACCCTTCGTCCTGTTTATGATAAAGCTGGTGAGATAGTGATGTCTAGCGGTAACTTTGCTGTGGTATTCAAGATGAAAGATGAATCCTCTGGGAAACTATATGCAGTAAAGTGCTTTTTGAAAGAGCAAGAGGGACGTGATATAGCATATCAGCAGATAACAGATGAATTGGAATATGTGTCATCAAACTATTTGTGCTCCATCAAGTACTTACAAAAAGAATTGTTTGTTGATTCTACAGTTTCTTCTGATACTGAATTTCCTGTATTACTCATGGACTGGGTAGAAGGAGTTACGCTTGATAAGTATGTTCATCAACACATATCCGATAAATATGTTTTGCAGCTTATCACATATCAGTTTTGTAAAATGGCTGCCTGGCTGATGTCACAACCATTTGCTCATGGAGACCTTAAGCCCGATAATATCTTAGTTACTGAAGATGGGACCTTAGTACTAGTTGACTATGATGGTATGTACGTGCCCGCTATGCAAGGACAAAAGGCGCGAGAATTGGGCAGTCCTGACTATCGCCATCCAATGCGTACAGAAGATTGTTTCAATGAACATATCGATGATTTTCCATTGGCGCTTATTGGCATGTCTCTGAAAGCAATAGCTTTAGACTCCTCTTTGTTACAGAATAATGCTAAGTCAGATTCACTTCTGTTTTCAGAATCTGATTTCAAGGACATCGGTGATTGTCTGATGATGAAATCACTATATGCTCTTTTGAATGATGCGGAATTTTCGAAATTATATGCTTTGTTCACTTTGGCGCACTCACAGCAAGAACTATCAGCCGTGTCATTTCGATTGTTTTTATTGAATAAGGTAGAAAAGCCAATTGAAGAAGTTTTTTTTACAGAAGCAACGGAAGAGGATTTTAAGTATGCTATTAAAGATGAGTATGGAGTTAAGTATAGTCGCGATGGGAAAAAGCTATTAAGGGCTTCTCACTCATTATGGGAGGAAGAATATGTTGTAAGAGAAGGAACAGAAGTTATTTGCGATGGTGCTTTGCAATCTACTGGTATTAGAAGTGTAAAGCTGCCCTCTACGATAATATCTATCGGTTCTGAGGCTTTTGCTAGCAATACTTTTTTGGATTCATGTAATATTCCAGCATCCGTAAAATATATTGCCCATAACAACCCATGGAGAGAATGCTTCCATATTATGAATATGGATATTCAATCTAAAAACTTCATCATAAAAGATGGAATTTTATATTCTTCTGATTTTAGAATTGTTTATGGTGCTATTTATTGGAAATCTGTTTTTAATATAGATAATCGATCCAAAAAAATATGTGCTAATGCATTTTTGTCTAATAGATTTAATAAAAACAAATTAAAATCTATTGGACTATCAAATATAGAATATATTGGTATAGCAGCCTTTAGTGGCTGCGGATCTCTTCAAAGCGTCACTATTCCAAACTCGGTAACGAGCATAGGAAATAGAGCCTTTAGTAGCTGCAAATCTCTTCAAAGCGTCACTATTCCAAACTCGGTAACAAGCATAGGAGATAGAGTCTTTATTCGCTGCAAATCTCTTCAAAGCGTCACTATTCCAAACTCGGTAACAAGCATAGGAGATAGAGTCTTTATTCGCTGCAAATCTCTTCAAAGCGTCACTATTCCAAACTCGGTAACAAGCATAGGAGA
>OKRY01003960.1_pt1 | contig 10617 bp, 10 predicted proteins | sample 1601121 | NCBI WGS metagenome assembly OKRY01 (sample SAMEA3541546, study PRJEB24748) | human gut metagenome | biome: human gut; feature: human-associated habitat; material: faeces | place: China | collected 2012
CCCCCTCCTTGGCAAGGAGGTGCTCCACCACTGAGCCACTCGCGCATATTATATTGTGTTGTTCGTTTGGTTTCTCGCGAACACAAGTGATATAATACACGCAAAAGTTAAAAGTGTCAAGCACTTTTTTGAAAAAATTTCAAAAAAATTAAAATAATTACTTTGTTGAGAAGAAAGCGACAGTAATTCCACCAGGTCCAATATGTGTTCCGATTGTAGCTCCTACTTTTATTCTGGCCGGAACAGGAATCTTATTTTCCCATAAAGAGCTGCTGTCCTTAATGTATTTGTCGATAAGTTCTGTTGAACAGCCGGTGTAGCCAAGAAGGACAGGCATAGAATAATCAATTCCACCGTAGGTGTTGACCTGTTCAATTAAGAAGTTGTTGCCCTGCTTTGAGCCGCGGGCTTTACCTAATATGGCAACTTCACCATTATCAATTGCGATTACAGGTTTTATTTTTAATACATTTCCTAAGAAAGCGGCACTGCTTGATATTCTGCCACCTTTTTTAAGATATTCCAGAGTATCAAGAAGTGCTACAAGACGTATGCGTTTTTTGGCGGAGTTTAACTCATCAGCGATTGCTGTGGCTGACAATCCATCATTAATAAGTTTTAAAGCATATTCAATTAGAATCTGTTCGCCTACAGTTACATTTTCGCTGTCTATAATATATATTTTCCCCTGGCTGCCGGCGTGTTCGCTTTCATAATCCCCGGCGGCTATGCAGGCACTCTGGTAAGTTCCCGATAATTTAGAAGAAAGAGTTATCACTATAACGGCATCAGAATGGGTGAGTGCAGTTTCATAGGCAGAGGTAAATGCGAAAGGACTTACCTGGCTTGTCTTAGGGAGAGTGTCGCTTTCGATGAGTTTCATATAGAACTCATCTGCTGAGAGTGTGACACCATCTTCGAATTGTTCATCTCCAAATGATATAGTCATAGGAAGAACTGTGACCTGATTGTGTAAATTTCCTGGCATATCCGATGCTGAATCTGTTATAATTGTTATCTTAGAAGCTGAATTCATAAATAATCCTCATTTCTGCGTACCATTGCTGACAGGCAGGTGCTGGTACGCAAAGCCACAAGCCTGAAAATAGTATTGCAATACAGGAAGTGTGTAAAACCCCAAAATTGAACGTGAAAATAGTATTGCAATATGGTCTGTAAATATACAGCTTAGATACAATTTTCAATTAAATTATGATAATAGTATCAAATATTTTTGTAATCAAAATATAACAAACGGGATTATATAACATATTACTTTGTATGTCAAACTATAATTGATTTTCTGGTTGAATTACTGTATATTAATATTGTTGTTTATGCGGCATATAAGTGTATTGAAATAACTGGAATATTCTGGTTAAGATATGGTATATGCTTACGGAAAGATGAGGAATATTAATGGACATAAGGAAGAAATTTGCTAAATATGTGTCACAGAACATATTCGGTATGCTTGGAATATCGTGTTATGTTGTTGCAGACACATTTTTTATATCTAAATTCGCAGGGGCAGACGGAATTACAGTTCTTAATCTTGTACTTCCTGTATTTAATGTTATATTTGCTGTTGGCTCAATGATAGGTGTTGGTTCGGCGATAAGATTTAAGATATTAAGAGCAAAGAATGATGAGAGGGCAGATGATTATTTTTCAAATGCAATAATGTGTGCGTGCCTGTTAAGCATAGTATTTATACTTGTGGGACTGTTTGCACCAGATAGGCTTTTAAGGCTTATGGGTGCAGATGATACAATTACGGCACTTGGAACCTGCTATACAAGGACATTTCTTATGTTTACTCCATTTTTTATGTGTAATTACATTGTAAGTGCATATGTAAGAAATGATAATGATCCCTCAAGGGCGATGATTGCGACACTTTGTGGAAGTCTTTTTAATATAGTGTTTGATTATATATTTATGTTTCCAATGAAGCTTGGGCTGTTAGGTGCTGCGATGGCTACTGCAGCTTCACCTGTATGCAGTATATTGGTGTGCCTGACACATTTTTTTGGTAAGAATAATACGGTTGTGTTTAAATGGCACTTTCCGTCTTTAAAAATGCTCTGGGAGTCGTGTATGCTTGGAACAGCCGCATTTATTGGTGAGATAGCATCGGCGGTTACTACAACTGTATTTAATATGCTGTTACTGTCAATCACAGGAAATATCGGTATTGCAGCATATGGAGTTGTTGCTAATTATGCTTATATTGGAACAGCTATATTTAATGGTATTGCCCAGGGAACACAGCCGCTTATTAGTGAATGTTACGGCAGGGGGGACAGAAAAGATGCTGAAAGGCTGTACAGAATGAGTGCTGCTACAGCGGTTGCACTTTTTGCAGTAATATATATAATTGTATTTAGATTTACAGACCAGCTTGTTGCACTGTTTAACAGTGAGGGTGTTGAGACACTTGCTGTATATGCACATAGCGGAATGATAATATATTTTGCAGGATTTTTATTTGCAGGATTTAATATAGTATCTGCCGGATATTTTAGTGCAGTGGAGTGTGCTAAAGAATCATTTGTGGTATCATTATTAAGAGGAATTGTGCTTATGCTTATTATGTCAATCAGCCTTTCAAAGCTGTTTGGAATGACAGGAGTATGGAGCAGTTTTCCGGCAACAGAATTAATAACGGCAGTTGTATGCGTAGTATTTCTTATACTAAAGAATAACAGAATGCGAAAGCATAATAATATATAGTCGGAGGATATGATATGGTTAATCCAGCATCAATTATGAAAATAATGAACTTAAAGAATAAATTTGCCGCAAACCATCCAAAGTTTGTGTCATTTATTAATTACTGTCTCAATGGTGGAATTCAGGAGGGAACAGTTATAGAGATAACTGTGACAAAGCCAGGAGAACAGCCGGTAACTTCTAATATGAAGGTTATGCAGTCTGATATAGATATTGTTAATGAACTTAAGACTTTATCCAAATAAGGTTTATTAAGCATTTGCTGGGGGTGTATATATGGGAAATATAATGGATTATCTTGACTGGCGTGGGGATATAACATTTGAACAGTCACCTTTTAATGAGGTTGATAATGTTATTCTTGCACAGCTTGCATACGTTAATTTCAGGGATATTATACCATCACCTGAGGAGAAGAGAAGCATTACATTAAAAGAAGCATCGCAGATGTTTTTTGATATGTATACAGAAAATGAACTAAAGCAGGATAAATCATTTATTAGTGAAGCTCCATTTCTTATGAAAAAAGCGGCAGCTTCCAAAAGATTTGGAAATCTGATTTTATCAAGTTATGTAGATACAGTAGATGAAACCTTGGAAAAGCAGTTCGGGGCATTTCATATAAGAATAAGCCCTAAGCATACTTATGTTGTATTCAGGGGTACAGATGATACACTTGTCGGCTGGAAAGAGGATTTTAATATGAGCTTTATTATGCCTGTTCCGTCACAGGAGGCGGCGGTAGAGTATATTAATAGTACATGCCAGTACATAAGAGGAAGGCTTTATATAGGCGGACATTCCAAGGGTGGCAATCTTGCTATATATTCGGCTGTAAAATGCAGTGAGAGAGTAAGAAAAAAGATAGATTGTGTATACAATAATGATGGCCCTGGATTTGATGTGAATATGATAAAAAGTGCGAAATATCAGGCGATGTTACCGCTTATCAAAAGCATAGTCCCAGAGAATTCGATAGTAGGAATGTTACTTGAACACGATGAGGATTATATTATTGTTAAGAGTTCACAGAGCGGGCTTATGCAGCATGATGCAATGTCGTGGCAGGTGCTTGGTGCTTTTCTTGTAAAGGCTAAGAAATTAAGTGCACAGAGCAGAAGGCTTAATAAGGCATTAAGCAGCTGGATTAACAGCGTTGATAATGAACGCAGGGAGGAGTTCGTTGAAACTTTATTCGGACTTTTATATGCCAGCGGTGCTAAGAATTTGTCAGATGTGTCAGCAGACAGATTAAGAAGCACAAGGGAGGTTATACGTCAGTATGCCGGACTTGATAAGGACAGCAGAACACTTATTAAGAATATGCTTTTGTCGCTTACTGATAAGATAAGCAAGGCAAGATTTGAGAAATGATATTATAGAAATATTATAGAAGAAATGGAGATTAGATATGTCAGGAATTATTAATATTATACTTGGTGCAGTTGTACTATTTGTTGTAGTTGTATTGTTCCTGTGGGTTTCATCTAAGCACAAAGAGAGCGGACTTGGAGATACCTGTAGCGGCAATTGTTCTTCGTGCAGTGCCCATTGTTCAACTGGTTCTAAAGATAAGAAGTAAGAAAGAGAATAAATATGACTAATGAATTCAGGAAAAAGGCTGTCGAACTTGGAAAGCTAATGAATAACAAGTCTAAATTATCTGTACCGCTTGTAAAATGTATTATTGAGTGTTTTGAGATAGTATTCAGTGAGCAGGATATAGATTATATGCTTCTTATGAAGGATGGATATTACAGCAGGGATGAGCTTAAAGAATTGTGGCAGCTTGACGGTGAGGCATTTGAGAAAGTATTTACAAGCATAAGGGACAAAGGCGGAATATGGGAGAGCAGGCAGGAAGGTGTCTATGATATAACGCCGATATTTCCGGGCTGGGTTGAACTGTATGCCTCTGGACCGCTTAATGATAAGAGAAGACAGCTTCTTATTAAGTTTGCAGAATTTGAGGAGCTTCTTATAAAGCTTAATATAGCACCTGTAAGAATGTATATGAACCGTGTCAATGAGCGCAATATGCAAAGAGAGCAGGGAAGAATGTCAACGCTTATACCTGACTCTGCCAATAATCTGAGTGCTAAAAAGAGAATTATTAAGATTAATAAAAATGTAGATGCTGTGCAGGCTGTGTATACAGAGGGTGAGGTTATGGATATTCTTAACAGGAATAAAGAACATATTGCTGTTATGAACTGTTTCTGCCGCACCAAAAAGATGCTTGAGAATGGAAAATGTGACTATGATATGCCGATTGAGTCGTGTATGGCGGTTGGAAGAATGGCTGTACAGCTTGAAAAAGCTGGCGTTGCAAGACACATTTCCATAGATGAAGCCAGAAAGCTTATAGATACGCTTGAGAAAAAAGGCTGTATACATACATTATATCACTATGGCACATACTCAGGTAATGAAGAGATTGTGTTGTGCAACTGTTGTATAGACTGCTGTTTCTTATATGGAAGCTTAAGGGAGGGTGCTTTATCGCAGCTTATGATTAAGGCATTTTACAGACCACAGATAGTTGATAACGCGAAATGTACAGGCTGTAACAGGTGCGCCTGTTTCTGTCCGACCAATGCAACGTGGTATGATAAAGAGCGCGCGGAGCTTGTATATGATATAGACAGGTGCATAGGCTGTGGACAGTGTGTAACGCAGTGTCCGTCAGGTTACAGAAGTATGGTTAAAGATGAGAGAAACATTTTCGTAAAGACCAGAAAGAAGGTGGATTATGGTAGAAATCTATAAGACAGATAATAAGGTACTGCAAAAGCTTGATAATATAGAAGAAGGCTGCTGGGTTAATATGATTGACCCGACAAGCAGTGAATTATCCCTTGTATCAGGCTATTTTGAGATAGACTTAGCTGACCTTGCGACAGCACTTGATGAGGAAGAAAGTTCACGAATAAGTCTTGAAGACGGTTATACACTTATTCTTGTGGATATACCAACACCTGAGGTACGACACGAGAAAAAGATGTATACAACAATACCATTAGGTATCATATTAAAGAATGATGCAATAATAACGATATGCAGGGAAGATACACCCGTGCTTAACTATTTTGTGCGCAATAAGTTAAAAGAGTTCAGTACTAAGAAGAAAATGCGTTTTATATATGAAATGATGTTCCGCTCGGCTATGCTTTATCAGGCTTACTTACGTGGGATTGATAAGAAAAGAACTGAGATAGAAGAAAGAGTTGGCGATGATACACACGATACAGATATTATCGAGCTTCACGAATTAGAATCGACGCTTGTATACTTTGCTACATCTTTAAGGGCGAACAGCATTGTGCTTGAAAGATTGAGACGATACAAAAGACTTGAACAGTATCCGGAGGATATGGAACTGCTTGAAGATGTAACAGTCGAATACCAGCAGGCTATTGAGATGACGTCTATATACAGGGATATTATAGATGGTACAAGAGAGCTGTTGTCATCGGTTATTAATAACAGGCTTAATAATGTAATGAAAATTCTTACATCAATCACTATAGTTATGGCTATACCTACAATAATATCGGGAATATATGGAATGAATGTTGCCGGTGAGTGGATGCCTTTATCAGCAACCAGGTATGGATTTTATATAATTGTTGTAATAATATTTATTATATGTGTGTTTGTATTGTGGTTCCTTAAGAAGAAGAAAATGCTTTAAGATGTTTAAGAACATTTATTATATATAAAAAATATGATATATAATGGTGAAGTTATATAATTTATTTAATAAAAGCTGTGGAACAGTAATTATCTTTAAAAGTAGTCTTTATCCCGAAGTATTCTTTATGCAAGAGTAATCTTTGCTTAAAAATAATCTTTTAAAGATAATGCTTGTCCACAGCTTTATAATTGCTAGTAATATTTGTTATTATACTTATATGCTTACTTGTAAACTTCCTGCCAGCGTGACACCATCTCCTCAGCTTCTGTCTTAGATGATACTTTTGTTACAATGACCCCGTCAAGATAAATCTCATATACCGGAAACTTCTTAGGACTGTCTCCGTGATACACCTCTACTCTGCTGAATTTCACACGCTCCATAATAAAAAACCTCCACATATTAAATTAATAATATATAATTGTTAAAACAAATTAACAATATGTTGTATTGTATCACATACATATTTAAAATAAAATACAAGATTTGCCATTGGTACTAAAGTACCAAAAAACAAATAAAATTGTTGCATATTTGTACATTATAAATTATAATAATCGCAGGGTTATTTCGACAATTGAATTAAGGAGAAGGTTTAGATATGTATTCACAACAGAATGTTGGAATCGGGGATGACTATGTGACAGCACATAGACTGGACCGCCGGCTTGCGGTCATAGACAGATTTTATCTTACTAATGTAACGAACCGTGCCTTTAATGACTATTTTGGAAATACGTCATATGGCTGTCTTACGGAGTTCGTACATCCAGATGATAAAGAAAAGTTAATAGAGCTTATTGATTCGTTTGATGGAAGTCCTGTGGGTAAATGCTTTTTATTCAGGGACTATAAGGGGGAGTACAGACAGAATCTTATTAAGCTTTTGTCATTTGAGAATAATGATGCTCTGCGTAATATTGATATAGAGATGATCGATATAGATAGTGTTGTAGAGACTAATCGCAGGATATGTGACGATATCGCAATGGAAAGAGTAGTTATGGGATTCACAGGCGAGTATGTATTTGCGTATTCTGAGAAGACTGGGGATATTAAGATTGTAAGATATGAAGGCATTTCAAGAGAAGTAATAACTAGAATGCCTATTGATGAATGGAAAGCATATATGCTTGATGGCAGAATTCTTGAAGAGGACGTTGTTGAACTGAATAATCTGATAAGGTATATAAAGCTGTATACATCAGAGTTCAGTGTCAAGCTTACAACTAATATGAGAACCTTTGGCAAAGCTATGGAAAAGGTTAAGTTCGTAGGAGCTGTATATACTAAGTATACAGGTGAGAATATGGTTATTGGAAGGATTATTCTTGCTGACGGAACTAACAGTATGGGTAATATTGTTGAGATTGCCGATGAACTTACTATGGATTCGCTTACCAAGGTGTATAATAAGAAGACTATAACAGAGTATGCACAGAAGCTTGTTAAGAAAGAGAAGATTAACAGGGTAAGCATAGTTATACTTGATGTTGATTATTTCAAGCAGGTTAATGACAGATATGGACATCTCTATGGAGATAAAGTACTTACAAGAGTAGCCAAGAAGCTTAAAGAGGTTGTTGGTGAAGATGGTGTTGTCGGACGTATAGGCGGAGATGAATTTATGATCGTCTTAAATGGAATTAATGACGATTATTCATTAAGAGGAATATTAAGAGCTATACGAACACAGGTTAAGTGGGAATTCAAGAATGATTATGAAAATTTTCAGGTCACGACATCAATAGGTGTTGCATTCAGTCCTAATAATGGACACGAATATGAAGAATTGTTTAAAAAGGCTGATTTCTGTCTTTATGTAGCAAAGGAAAAGGGCAGGGACAGGTATGTATTTTTCAGGGATGAGATACATAAAGAGTCTTATGAGAATTCTCTTAACCAGAAGGATAAGATATTTAATGACGGCAGGGAGATGCGCGAATTAAGATATCTTACAGACATTATGTTACAGTTTAACACAGACAGAAAGGGTGCTGTAAGCAATATGTTTGAACATATGATTCAGACTTACAAGGTGGACAGCATAAGCATTTATAAAGGTAAGGCTTTAAAGAGGTGTTTGACATTTGGACAGCAGCTTGAGGATGCGGAGTATCTGCCATATGTTAATACAGATGGCTTTAATAAGCTTATGGGAGATAAGAATTATATATCAGCCGATTTCGTCAACAGAAATCTGGATGTAGCTCCTGAATTTGTTGAGGAGATGAAGAAGCGGCATATATGTTCAACAATCCAGTGCTTTATTGGTGGCAGGGATGATATAAAAGGTGTTCTTACAATAGATAAGACCAAAGAAGCTTCACAGTGGGCAGAATATGAGATAGAGTGTGCTGTGATAACATCAACTTTATTGTATACAATAATAAGTGATGAAGAGCAGGATTATGTTGCAGCGATGAATATTACAGATTAAAAACAGCCCCTAATTACTATTGGCATAAGTAATTAGGGGAATTTTATATATTGCAGTATATTGTATTTATATTGTATTAAATCCACAACATATTGTGTTTGTATTGACTTGAAGATATATGTGATGTAAAATTTAAACTGCGCTATACAAGAGAACTCTTGTGTAGCGCATTATATACGATTAGGGTAGATAAAGCCCCAATATGATATATTTTATTATTAATAAATATTACGCGTAATTTTATTTGTATACTAAATGTGAATAGAAATTTATTGTCAGGTAAAAAAGGAGGGTTTACTAATTATGAAGATAATCAAACGTAGTGGATCAGAAGTTACATTTGATATTAGTAAAATAATGGCAGCAGTTGCAAAGGCAAATAAGGAGGTTGTACATAGCGAAAGACTTTCTGATGAGCAGATTGAAACAATATCTGATAATGTCGAGAGCATCTGCCAGGAGATGAACAGATCACTTAATGTTGAAGAAATTCAGGATCTTGTTGAGAACCAGATTATGAATATGAGGGCATTTGCAGTAGCCAGAAAGTATATCACATACAGATATAAGAGAGCTCTTGTAAGAAAGTCTAATTCAACAGATGAGCAGATATTAAGCCTTTTAGAGTGCAATAATGAGGAAGTAAAGCAGGAGAATTCCAATAAGAATCCTACTGTTAATAGTGTACAGAGAGATTATATGGCAGGAGAGGTAAGTAAGGATATTACTAAAAGACTTCTTCTTCCAGCAGATATTGTAGATGCACACGAGCAGGGACTTATACATTTTCACGATGCAGATTATTTCGCACAGCATATGCACAACTGTTGTCTTGTGAACCTTGAAGATATGCTCCATCCGCCATTTCGCTGCGGGTGCGGCGGTAGCTCCAGATGCCGAGTGCGTAAATGACGACGAGCCAGACGGCGAAATACAAAAGGCGCTTCGGCTGGTCAAAGAACCACGTGTGGTAAATGAAGCAGTTGCGGTAGCCGTTGCACAGGAACGTGACGGGATTCAGCATCAAAAGCTTATGTGCGAGGCCCTTGTGCATGGTATCGACCTGGAAAAGCACGCCGGAAAGCCAGAACACCGCCGTGACGAACGATTTGACGAGGTTTGAGAAATCGGTGCTGATGGCGGCGATGGGCGCGGCAAACATAGCCCAGCCGGTGAAGAACAGGAAATTGCACAGCATGTAAAACGGCAGCTGCACAAGGTAGATGGTCAATTCGTTGCCGGTGATAACGAAGATGAGGATGGTGATCATCATCAAGATGAGGTGCACAGAGAATTTGGAGATGCTGGTAAACGTCGGAATGGTGGAGACCGGGTATTTCATCTTGGTAACAAGATAGCGGTTTCGCAAAATACACTCGGTGCCAAGCGTGAGCATTTCGCTCATATAAAACCACGGCACGATGCCGCTGATGAGCCACAGCACGAACGGGTAGCCCTCGATATCGCCGCCGCGGCGCAGGCCGATGGCAAATGCGAACCAGTAAACGAAAATCGTGACAAGCGGCTTGATGATGGCCCAAGACCAACCGAGTGCGGACGCACGGTATGTGCGGCGCAGGTCGGAGCCCGCAAGCTTAAAGATCTGTTTTCGGTAATCAATGTGCTCCCGAACGATGGTGACGATGGTTTCACCCACCGAAGGTCTGGTGGATTTGATTTCAAAAGATGTGCAGATGTAGAACTCCCGGCCAACGGTCAGAATGACAGTGAAGCGGCGGAGCAG
>OKRY01003978.1_pt1 | contig 10583 bp, 10 predicted proteins | sample 1601121 | NCBI WGS metagenome assembly OKRY01 (sample SAMEA3541546, study PRJEB24748) | human gut metagenome | biome: human gut; feature: human-associated habitat; material: faeces | place: China | collected 2012
AAATAAAATACCTTATGTTGAAAAAAATATCTTTTCAACTTTATTAAAAGAATCTGAACTCCGTGAATTACTAGAACGTAGTGAAAATGGAACAGATGATATTATTTCTAAAAGAAGTAAAATTATTAAAGAAAACGATATTGATATTGATTCAATGAAAATCAATGATTTAATTAAGTTTATACAGGAAAATCCATCAGTTTTAAAAAGACCAATTATGATTGATGAAAGAAGATTTCAAGTTGGTTACAATGCTGAAGAAATAAGAGTCTTTATTCCTAAAGAACTTAGAAAGTTAGCTGAATGTCATGATATGGATCGTTGTCCACAATTCAGCAATAAAGATTGTTTGAATTTTAAAAAAAAATATGAAAGGGATAGAGAAAAGGAATCAAGCCATTAGATTGATTCTTTTTTAGGAGACAATATGAAAAAAATATTAAAAGTTATAATGACACTTATTTTAATTTGTTCATGTTTTTATCTAGCAATTTCATTGTTTATGAATCATTTGATTATTAATGATATGGTACCAACAGTTGTTAAATCAACGGCTGTAACAAATGCTTTAGAAGATACTTGTCAAAATGTTTTAAGTATGATGAATATGGACGAAAGCCAAAGTCAAGCACTTGTTTCTTCTTTACAACAAGATGAAAAAACGCAAGAACTTGTTAATGAATATATTGATACTGTTTTAAATAATCAATCATCTACTCTAGATGAAACTTTATTAAAGCAAGTTTTAGAGGATAAAAAAGATGAGGTATATTCTATTTTAAATCCTTCAATAAATGAAGAAACGTTTACAACACTTTATGATCAAGCTATCAATCAAATGGATTTACAAGGTTTACAAGATAAAGTATTAAGTCGAGTAGAAAATACGATGGAACAATCTGGAGAAACATATAAGATCGTAAAGAAAGTATATAGCTTTAAAAATTCTACACATATTATTGTGAGTGCTATTTTATTAGTTATTTCTACAGCCTATCTTATTTTTATTTCAGTTCAAGAGAGATTGATTACAAAATGTTTATCAGTAAGTTATATGGTTTGTGGAATTATGACATTCTTGATTTCTTTTGCGATAATTTTAGGATTAACAGCAATGGCATCTTCTACAATGACCATTCAATTAACTTCTATTAAATATATGTATATATGTGGAGCTAGTTATTTCTTTGTAGGTATTATTTTATTAATTGTAAATGCTTTTTTAAAAAAGAAAAATCGTTATCATTATTATTACTAGTATAAAAAGAAGGGGTATTTATGGATAGATTAGATGCAAAGGCTATAAAGACGTATAAAGAAATTATACTTATTTTAGATCAATGTATTGATGATTATTTATTTGTAATGGATCTTGATAAAGATACATATTTTATCTCACCGCATGCTATGAAAAGATTTAATATTCCAAGCTATGAATTTAGTGATTCTTTACCAGCACATAAAAAATTTGTATATAAAGATGATTTAGAAATGTTATTATCTGATATGAATAAAATGGTTTCAGGTAAAAAGAGTTTTCATAATTTACAATATCGTTGGATTGGAAAAGACGGTATTCCTATTTGGATCAACTGTCGAAGTAAATCGATTAAGGATCATGATGGGAATGTTAAATATATTATTGGCTGTATTAATGAAATTGGTAAAAGACAAGTTGCGGATAATGATAGTGGTTTGTTAGGTGAAATGAGTTTTAAGAATTTGATTTATCCAATTCATGAAGATATTACTCAAGGTTTTATTTTAAGAATTGATATTGATGATTTTAAAAATATTAATGAAAATTTCGGTGTAAAATATGGTGATGTTATTTTAAAACAAGTTGGAAATTGTATTAAAAAGTTATTAACTAAAAATCAACAACTTTATAGGATTGTCGCTGATGAATTTATTGTGATGGATGTTGTTGGCAGTAAAGAAGATGCAAGAGATCTTTATAATGCAATACGTAGAAGTATTACATGTTATGTAGAATCTATTAATTATGATATTTATTTAACGATTTCTGCAGGTATTCTAGATTTTCATGATTATCCTAATAAAAGTTATAATTCTATTATGCAATGGACAGAATTTGCTTTAAATCAATCGAAAACAAATGGAAAAAATACATATACGATTTTTAAGCAGGAAGCTTATCAAGAGTTTTTAAGAAAAAATAAATTAACAAAAGAATTACATAAAGCAGTTAACCAACAATTTAAAGGATTTGAAGTTTATTTTCAGCCAATTATTGATATGAAAACAGAAAAGATTCATAGTATGGAAGCATTGCTTAGATTTGAATGTGATGAATTTGGTAAAATTTCACCACTAGAATTTATTCCATTATTAGAGGAAAGTGATTTGATTATTCCTGTAGGTAGATGGGTTTTAGATCAAGCATTAAAAGCTGTAAGTATGTTTTCAAATATTAAAGTACAAATTAATATGTCTTATGTTCAAGTGTTAAAAACACCAGCATTAAATGATATTTTAAATATTATAAAAAATTATAAAATAGAAAATAATCAATTGGTTATAGAACTTACAGAAAGTGGTTTTATTGAATCTAATAAAAACTTTATTGATTTTTGTAATGGTTTAAAGAAAGAAAATATCTTACTTGCTTTAGATGATTTTGGAACAGGATATTCTAATTTCCACTATCTTTATAATTTAAAACCAGATTATATAAAAATAGATCGAACATTGATGAAAAATGCACTTTCAAATGAGTATGAAAATAGGTTGCTAAAACATATGGTGGATATGGCTCATAGCGTAGGTGTTAAGATTTGTATTGAAGGAATAGAAGAAAAGGAAGAACTTGAACATATTATGTTATTAAAGCCAGATTATATTCAAGGATTCTATTATGGCAGGCCGGTTTCTTTAAGTGTGTTTATGGAAAGCTATGAAATATAAAACGAATAAGTATGTGACTTATTCGTTTTTTAATGTTTCTAACATTCGTTTGATTTTACTTAAACAGTTTTGTTTATATTCTAAATGATAAGGTTGAATGATTTTTTTGAATGTTTGAAGTCCTTGATCATAATCCTCCACTTCAAATTCTATTTCATAATCATGATGATGGTTATATTCATTTTCATCTAAGGATAAAACACCACCGGGTAAAATAATATCATGACGTGTTGTTTTTAAATAATATCCACATGTTAAATCTTTGATATAAATATTTTCTTTTTCTAAAATATCAAAGATTTCATTATTGATATGTTGATGATTAAAAATAGCATCTTTAATTTCTTTATTAATATCTATATTTAATTCATTCAGACCAATAGTTGAAGGTCTTTTCAATGTGAGTTCGTAATGACCTTTTTTTTCTCTAATTCTGAGTGAGTATTTTTTCTTTTCCAATAGAGGATGAAAAAGATAAAAATTGGTTTGTTGATAACTGTCTTTGATTTGATTTTTATAATCAGATAATAATTTTTTAAATATATTTTCTTTTAATAACATTTTAAATTCAATTTCTAGATGTTCCATATGATACCTCTTTGCTTAAATGATCTAGATATATTATAATACATCTAGATGGAGGGAAGAAAGATGAAATATGCATTAATGGTTAGAAATGATGATCTTTCTAAAAAAACAGCTTTGAAAATTAAAGAAGGTTTACAAAACTTTTTTATTTATGATGAAAAAAATCCAGATCTTGTTATTTCAATTGGAGGAGATGGAACTATTTTAGAAGCTGTACATCAATATTTAAATGTTGATTGTTGTTTTGTAGGTATACATACAGGAACTTTAGGATTTTATACAGATTACCAAGTTGATGAAGTGGATCAATTTATAAAAGATGTGACTTCTAGACAATTTAAGACGATGAAAAGATATATGTTAGAAATTAAAATTAATAAAAAAGACTCTTTTCAAACATATTATGCTTTAAATGAATTAAGATTAGATCAAGGGTTACAAGCACAGGTTATTCATGTGTATATTGGTAATGTTTTATTAGAAGTTTTTAGAGGGAATGGTTTATGTGTTTCAACTCCTTCTGGATCGACTGCTTATAATAAATCTTTAGGTGGTTCTATCATTTATCCAGGTATTCCTTTGATGCAACTTACAGAAGTTGCAGGAATTCATCATAATGCATATCGTTCTTTAGGTTCAAGTTTGATTTTAGATGAAAGTCAAACAATTAAATTAGTTGGAAATCATTTTAATCATTCTTTGATTGGAATCGATCATATTCATTTAGAATTAGAGGATGTTGAAAGTATTGAAATTACGATTGGGCGTAAGTATGTTCGTTTTATTGAATATAAAGAAATGTCTTTTATTAAAAGAGTAAGAAGGGCATTTATTAATTCATGAGTTATCAAATTGAACAAACGATTTTATTAAGAGATTATTTGAAAGAATTACCAATTAGTCAAGCAATGATTAAAAGGATTAAAAGGGAAGGTGATTTCTTAGTCAATGGAAAAAGTCAAACAGTAAGATGTTTACTTCAAAAAGGAGACTGTTTAGAAATTATTTTTCCAATAGAAAACTCAAATATTCAACCAGAAAATATTCCTTTAAAAATCATTTATGAAGATGACTATTATATAATCATTGATAAAGAAAGCCAAATGCCTTGTATTCCTACTAAAAGATATCAAAGCCATACTTTATGTCATGCTTTAATGTATTACTATCAACAAATTGGTTTAAAAAGTACAGTTCATTTAGTAAATCGTTTAGATAAAGAAACATCAGGATATATGTTGGTTGCTAAAACATCACAAGCTCATGCATTGCTTTCTAAAGATATTAAACAAGTAGAACGTGTTTATCATTGTTTAGTTGAAGGAATTTTAGAAGGGGAAGGCGTTATTGATCGACCTATTTTAAAAAGTAATGATTCTATTAAAAGAATTGTTGATGATCATGGTAAGTATGCTAAGACGTATTATAAATCTTTAATGCATAAAAATAATCAAACACTTGTAGAATGCAAATTAGTAACGGGAAGAACCCATCAAATTAGAGTACATATGGCTTCTATTGGTCACCCTTTAGTGGGAGATCTTCTTTATGGGTCAAATGAAGATTACTTATTTTATTTGGATAGTGTTGAAATTAGTTTTATTCATCCTTTTACCCATCAGAAAATACATTATAAAAAGGAGAGTTAATCTCCCAATGGCATGAACTTAAGATATAATCTTATTACTTTTAATTTAAATATATTTATTAAATATTTGTAGTATAGGATGGTGATGTTATGTTTGTAAAAGTTGTAAAAAATAATAGAGGTCGTCCAAATACCTCTTTTATTTCAATTGTTGAATCTTATCGTGAAGATGGGTAAATGGAGGTAATGTTTAAAAGTATTCTTTATCGTAGTCATAGCCCATTAAATGACAAGTTCCTTCATTCCACCAAATAGAAAGGACATTTCCATTTTCATCACATTCCATAGACCATCTAGCTTCATCTAATGAACCATAGACAGCATCTGCACTATTTTCATTGGTAAACATCCAAATAGTAAGATCTTATGAGTAGGGTTGAACAGAGATTTTAATGAGTGTGCCATCTTTTTTTCTGTATTTTTGTTCAATGTTTTTATCTTTAGAAAGTTTTTCGATAATAGTGTTGTAATTAATAAATTGAGCAACATTTTGTTGATTGTTTTCGCTAATATATAGACTATTATAAAGTTTCATTGTTGCAGAAAAACAATTTGTTGTTCTTTTCCAAGTTTTAAAAAATAGGAAGGGCCTATAATATCACGGAAGATATCTTTTTTTAAGTTAACGACATAAACGCCCATATATTTAGGGACAATTAATTTTAAAAATTGTTGGTTATCTTTTTTATCTTGAAGTATTTTATTGATTTTAATTGAAAAACGATTTTGTTGATGAAGATCCATCTCTTTTTTTGTCATACTAATCTCCGTTTCTTAATACAATTCAATTTATTTTAACATAATTGACATATTTGCAAAAAAAAGCTGTACTTTGTGTTACAGCTTTAATCTATTTGATTATATTTAGCGATACTTGTTTGGCGATGGATATCAAAACACATTCCAATCGCAATCATGTAAGATAAAAGTGAAGACCCACCATATGAAAGAAACGGTAATGTGATACCAGTGATAGGGAGTATTCCTAAAATCATAGCGATGTTCCAAAATTGTTGGAAAATCATACATCCAAAAATACCAGCAATAAAATATTTATCACTTTGGTGCGTTGCTTTTAAACCAACATACAAAATACAAACATCTAACGCTAGTATAGCAATGAGCGTAATGATGGCTCCCATGAATCCAAAGCCTAAAGTAATAACAGAAAAGATGAAGTCCGTATGAGCTTCTTGTAAAGAAATAATCACTGTGTCAAATCCATGACCAAAAAGTCCAGCTGTTCCATAAGCCATCATCGCATTATAAAGTTGGTATCCTTGATTTTGATAAGTTCCTTCAGGATCGACCCAGCCATAAAAACGATCAAGTTTATGTCCTGTGATAATTGAAGAAAATATATCTTGACGATAAATAAATAAGTAAGTAAAAATCACAAGAACAACTGCTAAACAAGCAAATCCTACAATATACCATTTCTTATTAATTCCTGATGCAAATAAAATAACAACTACTGAAAAAGCCATAATCAAAGTAACACCAGCATCATTTTGTAAATAAGTTAGAATCATTGGTGGTAGAGCAATAGCTGCTACACGACCAATTAACTGTAAATCGGTATCAAATGTATGAATTAAATATTTTTCATTATGTAAAGAAACAGTTTTAGACATACATATAATCATTACAACTTTCATAAATTCAGAAGGTTGGAATGAAAATCCTGGAAAGTTATACCATGATGTGGCACCATTTAGATCTTTCGCAAAGGGAATGATATGCATTCCTAATTTATAAATAGCAAATCTTTGAATAACAAGACCGACTAAAAAGACAATCAAGATTCCATAAAAAATCCACATTCCCGAATAAATTCGATCATTTCCAAAACGATTGATTAAAAAAATCAAACCGACACCAATCATATAATAAAGGAGTTGTTTACTCCAATAGCCTGTAGGATTGGGATAAGTAATATAACCAGCTGCACATTTAATTGTATAACAACTAATAAGACATAGAATAAATAAAATGATGGCAAGTGGCCAACAAATTGTAGAATCTAAATATTTTTTCATTTTGTCACCCCTAGTGATTTATAGTATACTATAAATATATCATAAAAGAAAATGTTTATTAAGAAAGGAAATAGATATGTCAGATTATTTTATTTATATTCTTATAGCCGTAGTGCTTATTGTTTTAGTATGGTTTATTTTTGCGAAGGGGTTAAAGAATAAAAAGCCAAAAGAAGTGACTTTAAAGGATATTCCTATCGATTTAGAAGCATTGGTCAATGCTTTTGGTGGAATAGATAATATTAAAGAAACAGAAGCACAAGGAAGTAAGATACGTGTTTTTGTAGAAAATGATGATTTAGTAAAAGTAAATGTTTTAAAAGAATTAGGTGCAAGTGGTGTTATTCAAGCTACAGGCAAAGTTACTGTTATTTTAGGAAAGTTCTCTGATGAAATCAGTAGAATAGTAAATGAAAAAAAATAACGTTCCAAGTTGTATTGGGGGTGAAGGTATGAAAGAAAGAATTCACTTATATGAACCTTTTTTTCATCATTATTATATTGATGAAATTCTAAATGATTATGAATTAGAAACTTTAATTCGTGTAAAAAAAGATGATTATCAACAATCAATTGCCTATATTAAATTAATTTCTATTTATTCACATCATGCAAGTATTGATGAATTACAACAACAAGTAGATTCAATTCAAATGATGATGGAAACTTATGAAGATTATCATGAATTTGAACAATATTTGATAGAAAATGAAGAACATCAAGTGATAGGAATTGATTTATGTGCACTTACTTATAATCATCATTATGATGAATTAGATTTAGAAGAATTAACACCTGATCAATATTATCAAGTAGGATTATATTATTATGACCAAAAAAAATATGATCAAGCATTAGAATGTTTCCATTTAGGAGAAGAATGTGAAGATTCTGATTGTTTATGTGTGTTAGGTTATATGTATGAAAAAGGACAAGGGGTCAAACAAAGTAATCAAGTGGCCATGACATATTATCGTCTAGCAAGTGATTTAGGAAATGTTGTTGCTTCTTGTAATCTTGCTTATTTTTATGAATATGGGATAGATGTTGACCAAGATTATGAAAAAGCTTTTGAACTTTATTCTTTAGGAGTCGATGAAGGATTTCCAAGATCTTTATTTTCAACGGCTTATTTTTTACAAAATGGGTATGGTGTAACTCAGGATCTAGAGGAAGCTTTTTTACGTTATGAAGAAGCAGCAGCCTTAGGACATAATGATGCGATTTGTGCTCTAGGTGAATGTTATGAATACGGTCAAGGAACAAGACAGGATTTTCAAAGAGCTTTACATTATTATGAAAAAGCTGCTTATGAAGGGAATAGTCTTGCTAAATATAAATTAGGACGTTTTTATGATTTAGGTTATGGTTGCAATGAAAATTATCAAAAAGCTTTTCATTGGTATCAAGAAGCAGCAAAAGATGGTTTAGAAGTAGCAATCACAGCGATGGCAACCTGTTATGAATTTGGTCGAGGGATAGAAAAAGATAGTCAAAAAGCTTTAGAATATTATTTAAAAGCAGCGAATATGGGCTATATGAATGCGCAATTTTGTTTAGGGTATTTTTATGAAATGCATAGTGAATATCCAGAAAGTGAAAAAAATAGTTTTTATTGGTATTTAAAAGCGAGTCATCAAGGAGATGGACAATCAACGTTGGCTGTGGCTTATTACTATGGTCAAGGAATTGGAACTGTTAAAGATGAAAAGAAGTCTTTTGAAGCTTATCAAAAAGCAGCCAATCTTGGAGAAAGAGAAGCATTTTATTATTTAGGTGTTTGTTATTTAGAAGGAAAAGGTGTTTTACAGGATAAGGAAAAAGGGATTGCTGGCTTAATTAAAATAGAAGATCAGTATCCTGTTGCAGCTTATTTAATAGGACAGTATTTTAAAGAAAAGCACGATGATCAACAAGCAATTCAACATTTTAAATTAGCAATTTTAAAAGAAGATGAGGAACAGTCTTTGTATCAATTAGCACTTTATGGTGAACAAGGAATAGAAGTCAGTAAAGAGGAAATGCTTGATTATCTTTTAAGAAGTGCAAAAAAAGGTTATTCACCAGCACTTGTAAAATATGCTTATTATTTAGAAAATGGAATTTATGTAGAAAAAGATTATCAGATGGCTTATGAATATTATTTATTAGCTTGTCAAAAACAAAATAGAGAAGGTTTTTATCATTTAGGTAGATGGTTCTTTTATGGGATAGGACAAAAAGAAGATAAGCATAAAGCAATGCAATATTATCAACAAGCTAGTCATTATCATTATTCAAAAGCAAGCTTTATGCTAGGTTATATGTATCATTATGGTGATGGTATTTCTAAAGATTTAGAAAAAGCTAAAGAATATTATCAATTAGCACTTCAAGAAGGATATCTTGAAGCACAAAAGGAATTAGATAAATTAGAGGTGGAAAAATGAGTTTTGAAACAAAATTAGAAAAATATGCAAGATTAATTGTTCAATCAGGTTTGAATGTTCAAGAAAAACAAACCGTTGTCATTAGTGCATCTATTGAAAGTTATCAACTTGTAAGAGCGGTTACTAAACAAGCTTATCTTGTAGGTGCTAAAGAAGTTGTTGTTCATTATAGTGATGAAGAAGTCACACGTATGAAATATGAAAATATGGAAGTAGAAGATTTTAATCACGTACCTACTTGGTTTTCATCTTTTAGAAATGATTATGCGTTAATGAATGCTTGTTTTCTTTATGTTGATGATGAAGATCCTGAAATGCTTGCAGGTATTGAACCTAAAAAGATTTCTAATTGGCAAAGAGCAGTTAAAAAGGCATGTAAGACATATTTTGATTTATCCGATAATATGACAAATGCTTGGTGTATCGTAGGTGGAGCTACGCAAAAATGGGCGAATAAAGTTTATCCTGATATGTCAAATCAAGAAGCGTTAGATAGTTTATGGAATGCTATTTTTAAAGCAGCTAAGATTGATGATGAACATGATCCTGTCGAATTATGGAATCAACATCGTCGTTCTTTTGAAAAACGTGTTAATTATTTAAATAGTCTAAATTTAAAGAAACTTTATTATAAAAATAGTAAAGGGACTGAAATTACAATTGGTTTGAATGATGATTATTTATTTGCTGGTGGGGGAAGTTATTTAAAAAATGGTGTTTACAATTTTCCTAATATACCAACAGAAGAAATCTTTACATCACCTAATAAGGATGATGTAGAAGGAATTGTTTTTAGTTCTTTACCTTTAAGTTATGGTGGAAATATTGTTGATGAATTTTATTTACGTTTTAAAGATGGTCAAGTGATTGATTTTGGAGCTAAAGAAGGATTGCATCAATCGAGATATCAATCCAGCAATCATATCAGCCATTTTATTTATAATTCTTATG
>OKRY01003979.1_pt1 | contig 10582 bp, 6 predicted proteins | sample 1601121 | NCBI WGS metagenome assembly OKRY01 (sample SAMEA3541546, study PRJEB24748) | human gut metagenome | biome: human gut; feature: human-associated habitat; material: faeces | place: China | collected 2012
AACCCCTGTTTTCGCCGTGAGAGGGCGACGTCTTAACCGCTTGACCAATCAGCCACAAAAACAGTACTTGCATAGTATAATCGAGTTGTCGAAAAAATGCAAGCACTTTTTTTAAAAATTTTTAGACCAGCTCAGCCCACGGCCAATTCATAAAAGCGGCTGGCCGGACTACAGCTCAGCCCACGGCCATTCGCAAAAGCGTCTGCTACGCAGTCGACGCCGCTTGCGCGGCTCATCTTTTGCTTCATGGATTGGGCGCTCCGCTCATGGGCTAGCCAAAACGGTGCTTTGTGTGCAAGCACCCACGCCCCCGTTTCGGCTGTCCCATGGCTGAGCTGTTACACCAGGTCAAATATACTGATCTGATTGGACTCCGGGAGGTCTCCCAATAATCCCAGGGAATCCATCAGGTCGATGATGGTCTTGGAGACTTTGGTTCTCTGGCGGAAATCATCTTTAGACAGGAAGGGGCCGTCTTTTGCCGCTTCCACGATGGCATCCGCCGCCTTCTCTCCCAGTCCGTCGATACTGTTTAAGGAAGGCATTAATTTGCCATCCACGATCTGGAAGGATCTGGACTGGGCTCTAAAGATATCAATTGGTTCGAATTCAAAGCCTCGTGCATACATTTCCTGCACGATACGCATATCACCCATGGCATCCTTCTCCTTATTGGAAAGCGTATCCTGTCGCTTTTTGTAATCCACCATAACGCTCTCTAAATGCTTCTGTCCCTGACACATAATTTCATAAGAAAATGCCTTGGCACGAATACTGAAAAACGCTCCGTAATAGGCTAACGGATAATGGATCTTACAATATGCAATACGCCATGCCATCATAACGTATGCCGCCGCATGGGCCTTCGGGAACATGTACTCGATCTTCTGACAGGATTCAATATACCACTGGGGTACATTGTGGGCCAGCATGTCTTCTTTCCACTCTTCCCACATGGCGCATCTGCCCTTCGCCACCATACCTTTACGCACGGCCTCCATGATCTTGAAGGACTTCTCCGATTCCACACCCATCTGGATCAGATACAGCATGATATCGTCACGGGTACAGATGGCGGTGGAAATCGTTGCCACGCCGCTCATGATCAGATCCTGTGCATTTCCCAGCCATACGTTGGTACCGTGGGACAGGCCGGAAATACGCACCAGATCGGAAAATGCCTTGGGCTTGGCATCGATAACCATCTGCATGGCGAAATCTGTACCAAACTCCGGAATACCGAGACATCCAAGCGGGATCCCGCCGATATCCTCCGGCGTAACACCAAGCGCTGACGTATTTTTAAACAAAGACATGACCGCCTCATCATCAAGCGGGATCGTAACCGGATCGATTCCCGTTAAGTCCTGCAACATACGGATCATGGTCGGATCATCGTGCCCGAGAATATCGAGTTTCAACAGGTTGTGGTCGATGGAATGGTAATCGAAATGGGTCGTTACCGTATCTGTTGTCATATCGTTTGCGGGATGCTGCACCGGCGTAAAGGAGTTGATGTCCTCTCCCACCGGTAAAACAACGATACCGCCGGGGTGCTGTCCCGTGCTTCGGCGCACTCCCGTACAGCCCTGTACAATCCGGTTGATTTCGCAGTTTCGCTTCTTGCTTCCGCGCTCTTCAAAATAATTTTTCACATAACCGAACGCCGTCTTATCCGCCAGCGTGCCGATCGTACCGGCACGGAACGTCTGTCCTGCGCCGAAAATAACTTCCGTATATTTATGCGCCTTACTCTGATATTCGCCGGAAAAGTTCAGGTCGATATCCGGCTCCTTATCCCCCTTAAATCCGAGGAACGTTTCAAATGGGATATCGAAACCGTCCTTAATCAGCGGCTCTCCGCAGACCGGGCACATTTTATCCGGCATATCGCAGCCGCCGTTTCCGGCAAAGGCTTTGACCTCCGGAGAATCAAAATCGTAATAATGGCATTTCGGGCACCGATAATGGGCGCTCAGGGAATTTACCTCCGTAATTCCCGCCATGAACGCCACCAGTGACGAACCGACAGAACCTCTGGAGCCAACCAGATAGCCGTCCTCCACCGATTTCCAAACCAGCTTCTGCGCAATGATATACATTACGGCGAATCCGTTTTTGATAATAGAGTTCAGCTCCTTTTCCAGACGGTCCACAACGATCTGCGGCAGCTCTTCCCCATAAAGCTCATGCGCCTTGCGGTAACAGATTTCCGTCAATGTTTTATCGCTGTCTGGAATAACCGGCGGACACTTATCCGGGCGCACCGGAGAAATCGTCTCTATCTGATCCGCAATCCGATTGGTGTTGGTAATGACAACCTCCTCTGCCTTTTCACTGCCGAGATACTGAAACTCCTCCAGCATTTCTTCCGTCGTGCGCAGATATAGCGGTGCCTGGTCGTCCGCATCCTTAAAGCCCTTGCCCGCCATGATAATCCGACGGTATACCTCGTCTGCGGGATCCAGAAAATGCACGTCGCAGGTTGCTACAACCGGTTTATTGAACTGCTCGCCCAGCCTGACGATCTTTCGGTTCATGTTCTGAATGTCCTCCACCGAGTTGACATTTTCAATCTTGTCGGAATGGATCATGAACATGTTGTTGCCGGTCGGCTGGATTTCCAGATAATCATAAAATTTCACGATCCGCGCAATTTCCGCATCCGACTTTTCATCCAGCAGGGCACGGTACAACTCGCCTGCCTCACACGCACTGCCCAGAATCAGTCCCTCCCGGTACTTCATCAGCAAGCTCTTCGGAATTCGCGGTGTCTTATGAAAGTAAGTCAGATGAGACTCCGATACCAGACGGTACAGATTTACCCGCCCAACATCGTTTTTCGCAAGGATAATCGCATGGTAGGAAAACAGTCTCTTTACAATATCCGGGCTGGAATCTCCCAAATGGTTCACATCCGCAAGGGTGTGACAGTTGCGCTGCTCCAGAAGCGGAATAAATTTTACGAAAATTTCCGCCGTTGCTTCCGCATCGTCCACTGCGCGGTGATGATTTTCCAGGGAAACACCCATCGTTTTTGCGACCGCATCCAGTGTATGCTTCGCCTGATGCGGCAAAAGCACGCGCGCAATGCCGACTGTATCCACATAGGTAGGATGCAGCTCGATATTTAACTGCGCCGCATTTTCCATAATAAAGCTCATATCGAAATTCGCATTGTGGGCGACAAAAATCGTACCCTCGCAGAATTTCAAGAACTCCGGCAGCACTTCTTCAATCCCCGGTGCATCCATGACCATTTCATCGTTAATACTTGTCAGCTGCTCAATTCGAAACGGAATCGGCACACGTGGATTGACAAAGGTGGAAAACCTGTCCACAATCTTTCCTTCCACCACCTTGACCGCACCGATCTCGATAATCCGGTTTTTAACCGGCGAAAAGCCGGTTGTCTCGATATCAAATACCACATAGGAATCCCGCAATACCTGACCCTTATCTCCGGTTACGATTTCCTTCAAATCATCCACCAGATACGCTTCACATCCATAAATTACTTTAAAGAAATCATTTCTGTCCGGATTTTCGTCTCCTGCAGCCTTACGCTTTTCTTTCTCCGCTTTCCAGAGGTCATCCAACAGATGGTTTGCATCCGGAAATGACTGTACGACGCCGTGATCCGTGATTGCGATCGCCGGATGTCCCCACTGATACGCCCTCTTGACAATATCCTTTACCTCGGATACACCGTCCATATCGCTCATTTTTGTATGGCAGTGCAGTTCCACACGCTTGCGCACGGAATGATCCATTCTCGACGTGGTAAAATCCGAAATCTTTTTTACCCCGACAATCGAACCGACCGTCAGCTCGCCGTCAAACTTGTCCACCATCGTCAGACCCTTGATTTTGACAAAAGCGCCGGGCTTGATCCCCTCTTTTACCTCTGCCAGCTGTTCATTTAAGGTAAAAATTTTGATGGTCATCGTGTCAGTAAAATCCGTCACATCAAAAATCAGGATTGTCCGCTCGTTGCGAATTTCACGCTGATCCATTGCGATGATTTTGCCGCGGATAACAACCTCTCCCATCTCACCGATGATCTCCTCGATCGGGATTGCTTCTTCGTCAAAATCCCGTCCGTAAAGCACATCCGGATTGTCACTTTTTTTGACGCCGCGGCGATAATCGCCACGCCCCTCCCGGTTGAATTTGCCTTTGCCGTATTTGCTCTGTCCGCCTACATTTCTGCCGCCAGCCGATGCGGTACCGTTCGTGCCTGCCGCAGGAGCTGCCGTCTGCCCCATTGCAGGAGCACTCTGCCCTGCTGCCGGTGCATCCGGGCGCATCCGATTCGCTGCTGCCGCTGTTTCTGCCAAAATCACCATGCCGCCCTCAAACGGAGCTTCCTGCGCAGCATGCGCCGCTGCGCCCATGGACGCAAGATATGCTTCATAGCCGTCATCCATACCGCCAGCCTGCATGCTGCCTTCTGCCCTGTCACCCGGCATCGCACCATTTTGCCCTGCGATCCCCGCTGCACCATACTGCGCTGCGCTGCTGTCTGCGTTCTGTGCAGCATTGCATGCGGTGCCATCCTGTCCGCCTGCATACTGCGGCTGCCCATCCTTACCGGACGCGCTGTATCCGCCGCTCATTACGCTGGCGAACTGCTCCTGGCTCATGCCATAGTCCGCCGCAGCCGGACGAGCACCCGCTTTCGCGGCAATCATCGCCACTTTTCTTGCCAGTGCAATCTCTTCCTCCGCTTTTCTCGGATTTTCCTTCGGCTGACAGTAATGTGCGGCCGCCTCCATCGGGATTCCGCACCGTTCACAGCAAATTTTTTCCAGAATGCGGACAAGCTCAGGACAGCGTTCATGCGCGATTACCGTATCCGGCACTTCCAGCACCAGCTTCCCCTCATCCGGGAAGGAAATATTGGCTGATTTGAACAGACTGTATTCCACCGGGCTGCATTCCTTTAATTCCAGTAAAATGCTCTCCTGATAGGTTTCCAGCAGGCTCTTTAGGTTGTACTGGGCGGACAGCTGAAATTTTTCCTGAATTTTGATCGTGATATTGCAGTTCGGAAACAGCTGCCTTGCAATCTCTTCCTCTACCCGGAAAATAACTGTTTTGGGGATCAGGCGTCCGCAGCTGATATACACCCTGATCAGATCCTTTTGCCGCGTGGTCGTCACCCGTTCTACCTTTACTTTTTCAAACAATGCCCGTACTTCCTGTTCCAGAACAAGCTCCGGAAATACTTCCATGAAACCTTTGGTCATTTTACTCTCCATTTTCGTAAATACTTTTACACCAAAAACGATTACTGTTCGTTCCAGTGCTCCAGTTCATACCGCAGAGTCGGAATAAATTCTGCCTCCGGAATTTTGCGGATGATCTGCCCTTTTTTGATCAGCAGACCTTCCCCGATGCCGCCTGCAATACCCAGGTCCGCTTCCTTTGCTTCGCCGGGTCCGTTTACGACACAGCCCATGACTGCGACCTTGATATCCAGGTTCGGGAACTGCGCTGCAAGCGCTTCTACCTGATTTGCGAGGCTGATCTGGTCGATCTTCGTGCGTCCGCAGGTCGGACAGCTGACAACCTCAATACCGCCTTTGCGCAGTCCCAGCGTCCGCAAAATCAGCTTCGCAGATTTGATCTCTTCTACAACATCCCCTGTCAGGGATACACGGATCGTATCGCCGATTCCCTGATTTAAAATCAGCCCCAGACCAATCGCAGACTTGATATTACCGGAAAGAACCGTACCGGATTCCGTAATGCCGACATGCAGCGGATAAGGTGTCTTTCCTGCCAGCAGTTCATGCGCATGCACGCACATCATAACATCGGAGGACTTGATGCTGATCACCAGGTTGTCATAGCCAAGGTCTTCGATCATATGCACCTTATCCAGCGCACTCTCTACAATCCCCTCTGCCGTTACGCCATGATATTTTTCTACAAGATCTTTTTCGAGGGAACCGCTGTTTACGCCGACACGGATCGGAATATTGCGTTCCCTTGCAACACGCACTACTTCCGCTACACGGTCTGCACCGCCGATGTTTCCGGGATTGATACGGATTTTATCCGCTCCGTTTTCCATCGCGGCGATCGCCATCTTATAATCGAAATGAATGTCCGCAACCAACGGAATGGAAATCTGCTTTCTGATCTCAGAAATCGCTTTCGCAGCTTCCAGCGTCGGTACGGTGCAGCGGATAATTTCACAACCAACCTCTTCCAGTCTGTGAATCTGTGCAACCGTCGCCGCCACATCCTCGGTCGGCGTGTTGGTCATCGACTGAATCAAGATCGGATTGCCGCCTCCGATTACACGGTTTCCAATTTTTACGACTTTGGTATGATCTCTGTACATAATGCCCTCCGTTTTATCGCTTCCGCGTTCTTTTTGTTCAAAAGCCCAGTTATTTTTATTTTAACACTTCCCCACAGGCAGTGCAATCGGTTTCCGGCGAACGAATTTTGCTGCCCGACGTGCAGACTTCTCCCGAGAATGCCGTCTCGCTACAGCTGTGCATCGCCCGAAATGCATCCGGTTTAAGGAAGCCCCTGCACCTTTTTCGCATCAGCGCTTCTGCCCCATCACAAGCTCATACTCTCCGATTTTTTCGTTTCTACTGTACAGACTCAGCATAACCCGCACCTCGTCCCCGCATCCAAGGGTGTTTGGGTTTAATTCCAGAAACACCGGCTTTTCTGTATACAGCGCGGCATTTTCTTTTATCAGGAGCTTTCGCAGACTGCTATCCCGCAGGGTGATCGGAATTTTCCCAGCTGCGCGATCTACGCCTGCCGCCTTCGCAGCTACGGTCGCCCCCTGCAGCATCAGAACCGCCGCCAGCAGTGCAAACATCCACCTTCCCATCGGTTTTGCCGTCCTGAGAACGCTCTGCAGCACTTCACAGTCCGCCGTCTTCTTCCGACGCACTTTCTGCCAAAACGGTTCTTTCTTTCCTGTATCATCTACCATGCAAGCCTCCTGCAACGCCAAAAGCACCTGCAAAAAAGCATCCATCGTCTGAAACCGTGCTTCCGGCTCCCTGGCTGTGGCACGCATGATAATCCGTTCCAGCTCATCGCTGACCTGCGGACAGCGGCTTTTCAGGGACGCAAACGCATAAGGCGGTCTGGAAAGGTCTGCCCCGCACAAAAGCGCATACAGTGTCCGTCCCAGACCGAACACATCTGTCCGGACATCCACACAACGCTTTTCGGTTTCCCGGCTCAGCTGCTCCGGCGCCGCATATCCAGGACTCGCGGAAATGCCTTTTGTCACGGGTGTATGCGCTTCCAGCGCGCTGCCAAAATCGATCAGCCTGATTTTTCCATCGGAATCCTTCATCACATTTGACGGCTTGCAGTCCAGATACAAAAGCGGTGGCTGCATCTGGTGAAGCTTCTGAATCGCTTTTGCCAGACAGATCCCGATCTCGATCACCGTTTCTTCTGCAAAGGCGCCGTCCCGTTCCATCTGCACCGCAAGCGTTTCCCCCTCAATCCATTCCATAATTAAAAAGCGCTCTTCCTCCTGTTCTACTACATCCACAATCCCCGGAAACGCCGAATCAGCCAGCTTTCCCATCGTAAATTCTTCCCGGATCGGGAAATCCCGTCCGACCTTTTTTGCCGCCCAAATCTTTTGCAGACGCAGATCATACGCCCGGTAAACGGTTCCGGTTCCCCCGCTCGCTGTTTCTCCTTTTAAAATGTATTTTTCACCGATTTTTCGTTCTTTTTCCAGACAGATTCCTCCTTTTCATATCCGATCAGTACCGCTGTCATATTGTCCTTTTCCCCCTGGGCCGTCAAAAAGCTCCCAATTCCTTTCAGCCGCCGATACAGTTGCCCTGCTTCCCGTTCCTCGTACAGGCAGATTCGAAAAAAATCCGGCGGCGCTTTTTTATAAAATCCGTCCGTACACAACAGTAGCATGTCCCCGTCGTCCAGCGTTCCTGTATACAATTGCGGCACTTCCAGCCCAAACGCCCCGACGCAGCGGCGCAGCACGCCGCCCTCTTCATGATCCTGTGAAAGCTGCCTGGTTCCGGTCTGTTTTTCCCGATTTAAGCAGCGTTTGCGGCAAAGCTGATACGCCCTGCTGTCCCCGAGATGCACCAGTACAAATCTGCGTCCGCGAACAAACACCATCGTTACTGTCGTTCCGCTGCAGATTTTTTCCTCCCGTTCGCAGCGCTCCAACTTTTCCTGCATGTCTAAAAGCGCGTCGAGTGCCCGCTTTTTCATCTGTTTTGTCCAGAAAAGAGTGCGCATTTTCCAAAAACCTTCCCGGTAAAACCATTCCGTCAGCTGCTCTGCAACCAGACCGCTCGCGCATTCTCCTGCCCGCAGTCCGCCGATTCCGTCGCAGACCGCAGCAAATATGAGTTCCTTTTTGTGTGCACGAACTCGCTGCAGCGTAAAAGAATCCTCATTTACCTTGCGAAAATCTCCTTTATTCCAATACCACGACGTAATATACGCCATCCGTCCTCCCGTCTCTCTCCAAAGACCGGAACAATGATTGCTCTTTGAATTTTCCTGCGGTCAGAATATCCGCAGCCTGCGGCAGATCGCCGCCAGCGATTATACAGGACAATAGAATGTCCGCCAAGGGTACACGCTATTGTATAGAACGCCCAAAAACCTTTCGATATCCGTATTATATCGTCCCGCGCATGCGCCGTCAACGGTGAAAAATACGGTAGTAATACGAATGCAAACTCTGTAAACAATCTATTGCCATAAAAAAAGGGCGGGACAATGAGTTTTTGATATTGCCGCTCATTGTCCTGCCTTTTTTTGATCCGAACAGCCTCAGTTTCCGCACTCTACGCTGATTCGGTTGAAAATACCCATGATCTCGTCCGTGTTGAGCCGGTTCTTTTCTTCCCCAACTTTATCCAGAACGATTTTTCCCTGATGCATCATCAGGATACGGTCCCCATATTCCAATGCATAGCGCAGGTTGTGCGTTACCATAACCGTCGTCATTTTCTTTTCCCGGACGATCTGATCCGTCAGCTTCATGACAATTTCCGCTGTTCTGGGATCCAGTGCCGCCGTATGCTCATCCAGAATCAGGAAATCAATCGGTGTCATCGTCGCCATCAGAAGCGCCAGTACCTGACGCTGTCCGCCGGAAAGGGAACCGACCTTTGTTTCCAGCTTATCTTCCAGCCCAAGTCCAAGACCGGAAATCATCTCGCGGTACGCATTTTCCCGGCTCTTTCTGACACAGCGGTTCAATCCATAACCTTTTTCTTTCAGATCCGCAACCGCCATATTTTCCAGCACTGTCATATTCGGGCACGTCCCGGCAGAAGGGTTCTGGTATACTCTGCCGATTTTGCGGTGGCGCATATATTCTTTCTGACCGGTGATATCAGTTCCGTTTACGATGACCTTTCCTGCGTCCGCCGAAATGCTGCCGCAGATCAGGTTCAGCATGGAGGTCTTGCCGGAGCCGTTGCTGCCGACCACCGACACGAACTGGCTGTCTGGAATCGTCAGGTTAAAATCCTGAAACAGGCACATTTCATTGACTGAGCCCGGATTATAATATTTATCGATATGGGAAAGTTCAAGCATTTTTCCGCCCCTTTCGTTCCATGCTGACAACCAGAATGACTAAAAACAGTACCGCCGTAATCAGCTTTAAGTCTGTAGATTTTAATCCCATGCGAAGTGCAATCGCAACGCAGGCTTTGTAAAGGATTGATCCGATCACAACGCTGAACGTTACCATGCCAACCCGCACGTTGTGAAGCGCCTTGGAAATCGATCCGATTCCTTCTAACTTCTGATACAGACTCGTTCCGATAATTACACTCGCAAGTCCGACCACCACAGTTCCGGTTCCGACCGAAATTTCAAAGCAGCGCTGCTGCTGTGCAAACAGGCATCCGCTCAACGTAACCAGACCGTTTGCAATTGCAAGTCCGAGAATTTTTACTTTACCACGGTCACGTCCCATCGCCGTTACAATCGACGCGTTATCGCCGACTGCGCGGAGCAGAAAGCCGGATCCGGTTTTTAGATAAGCGTCTAAAAGCACTTTTACCACAACTGTAATGACAACCATCACGAGTACGATTTTCCAGGACGCCAGTGCTCCCTGGCAGATTCCGTTGACCAGACCATTATCAAATACAGTTACTTCTTTATAAAACGGAAGGTTCGCCCTGCCTGCGATCCGCAAATTGACGGTGTAAAGAGCGGTCATCATAATGATGCCGCTCAGCAGGTCTCTTACCTTGAGCTTTACATGGATCAGACCAGTCAGTACACCTGCCAGCGCTCCTACAAGGAAACACACCGGAAGCGTAAGAATTGCCGGAACCCCATTTGTAATCATGACTGCCGTAATCGCTGCTCCCATCGGAAAGCTGCCGTCTACCGTCAGATCCGGGAAATCCAGTATTTTATAAGTGATATATACGCCCAGCGCCATGATCCCGTAGATCATACCCTGTTCGAGTGTACTGATGACCAGTTCCATGTCAGAACCTCCTGCTTTTTCTTTCTGTCCGTAACTGTTCAGTACCCTCACAGTTACGCGCAAAAATCCATTCCAAATCGGCTA
>OKRY01003988.1_pt1 | contig 10559 bp, 9 predicted proteins | sample 1601121 | NCBI WGS metagenome assembly OKRY01 (sample SAMEA3541546, study PRJEB24748) | human gut metagenome | biome: human gut; feature: human-associated habitat; material: faeces | place: China | collected 2012
AGAACAACAGGATGTTGTGCAAAACATCAAAGAGATATTACGACAGCAGTAAAAAGAGCTAGACATATTGCTGTATTACCATATGCTCAACAATAGTAAGCATAGAAAAAAGGCTGAAACTTGAATTACAAAGTTTCAGTCTTTTTTCTTTTGGTAACATATGGAAGCCCATATGTTGTTATAGAGGGGAAATATTGTTTAGGAATTGAAACATCTTATTTATTTCTCCTTGTGTTCTTTCATCTTCGGATTCGAACAATTCAATCCAGATATTTGGACCGTAAACTGTATCATCCAGTATTGTTGAAGTAATCAACACTGGACAGATGGTTTTAACCTTTGAACAAGCATAGTTGAATTTTGCAAGTTCCATTGGATATTCAACAGGAACAGAATTTCCTAAAAGCCCAACTGTTAACGAGAAAATATTATCACTATTCGGTTTTAAAACTAAATTTAAATAGTTTGATTTTCCGTCTGTTGAATGTTTCAATGTTAAAAAACTACTTTCACAATTTGTTTCATACAATTTATTTATAATTGATATGAAGCTATGTAAATCTTGAAACGGCTTTCTTAACTGAAAAGATAGGTTTAATAACCGTTTATCTTTTTTTGGAACAGAAATAAGTTCCTCAGATAAGTTAAAAGACTCAGGTGGTTCTAAACAATTAGAATCATATACTGTCAAACTGACATTCTTTTTTTCGGTTTGAAATTTGAATGCTAGTTTTGTTTCTTTTTGTCTTTTCAATTTAGAATATCTATCTAAATTGGAAAGGAATCCGTCAGATGGTTTTTCATCTAAAATGAATTCTAATTGAATCGAATCAATCGATGGTTTGCAGCGGTGTATGTCAATCAGAATAGCATAATAGAAAGAAGTTTCTTCTATTGGTTGTTTTTTCTCAACCTTGATGTCAACAGTGCTAATTTGTCCTTCATAAGCCATTTTGTTTAGAATCTGGAATATGGATTCTAGTTCGTTGAACTCACTCCGAAGAGTGAAGTCAAAAGTTAAAAGTGCCATAATATTGTCCTCCTATGTGCTATATTACTTTTTGTAATATGTAAATTATAACACAATTTACATAAAAATTCAACTCTTTCTATTGTAAAAAAAGGTAATATATAGTAAAATATAGAAGACAAAAAATAAAAAAGAAGGTAGAAAAATGTTAGAAAAATTAGGAATAGAAGAAAATTTAGAAAAATTATCAAAAGAAGTTGAACAAGAAATAGAAAATCAATTTAAAACAATAAATGAAATATGTGAAAAAAATAGCATGAAGGTATTATCAGCATTCCAAGAATGTAATTTACAAGAAATGCACCTAAACTCATCAACAGGATATGGAATAGATGAAGCAGGAAGAAACAAAATAGAAGAAATATATGCAAAAGTATTCAAAGCAGAAGATGCATTAGTTAGAGCACAATTCATATCAGGAACACATGCATTAGCAATAACATTATCAGCATTATTACGACCAAATGACACAATGATAAGTATAACAGGAGAACCATATGACACACTTCAAACAGTAATAGGATGTAATGAAACAGAAAGCAAAAGTTCATTAAAAGAATTTGGAATAAAATATGAACAAATAGAACTTATAGAAAACGATTTTGACATAAAAACAATACAAGAAAGACTAAAAAAACAAGATGTAAAATTGGTTGAAATTCAAAGATCAAGAGGATATTCAACAAGGAAGAGCTTAACAATTGAAAAAATAAAAAAAGTAGTAAAAGCAATCAGAGAAGTAAACAAAGATGTAATAATAATGGTAGACAACTGTTATGGAGAATTTGTTCAAGATAAAGAACCAATAGAAATTGGAGCAGACATTGCAGTAGGTTCATTAATGAAAAATTTAGGAGCAGGAATAGCAACATCAGGAGCATATATAGTTGGTAGAAAAGATTTAATAGAATTATGTGCAGAAAGACTAACAGCACCAGGAATTGGAAAAGAAATAGGACCATCACTAGGACAAAATACTCAATTATTAAAAGGGCTATTTTTTGCACCACAAGTGGTTAGTTCAAGTGTAAAAACAGCAATATTTGCAAGTAGAATATTAGAAAAATTAGGATATGATGTAGAACCAAAATTTGACGAAATAAGAGCAGATATTGTACAAACTATAAAACTTGGAAGTAAAGAAAAACTAGTGAAATTTTGTCAAGGAATTCAAATGGGTTCACCAATTGATTCAAATGTAATTCCATTTCCTAGTGATATGGGAGGATATGAGGATAAAGTAATAATGGCTGCTGGTACTTTTACAGAAGGGTCAACTATTGAATTAAGTTGTGATGGACCAATTCGTGAGCCATTTATTGCATATATGCAAGGGGGACTTACTTATGAATACGGAAAATTTGGAATATTAAAAGCAATTCAAAAAATGAAAAATTAAAAATCGGGATTGGAGGAATGGGCTCCAATCCCTAAAAAATCATAAAAGTGAAAAAAGATTTTGGAGAAGAGTATGAATGTTGTAGTAATTGGTGGAGGGCCTGCTGGAATGATGTCAGCGATTAGCTCTGCTGAAAATGGAAATAATGTCATTTTATTAGAGAAAAAAGAGAGACTTGGAAGAAAATTGTTAATTACAGGTAAGGGAAGATGTAATATTACGTCTTCTTTGCCAATTAATGAATTTATACAAAATATACCAGGTAATGGTCAATTTTTATATAGTGCTTTCAAAAATTATACAAATAATGATATAATAGATTTTTTAAATAAAGAAGGCTTAGATGTAAAAGAGGAAAGGGGAAATAGAATTTTTCCTATTACCGATAAATCCTTGGATGTTTTGAAATGTTTTACTAATAAATTAAAAGAGCAAATTCATCGCCTGGTTCAAAGATGACAACAATTTCGCTCATGTACAGCATCTGATGAAGGAACTCACCATTACCGAGCAGGCTCCTGTAGAGAAAGGCACGCAGTGCGACGGACTGACCTTCGTTGTAACGGGCGATGTTCATCGTTATAAAAACCGCAACGAGTTGAAGGCGTACATCGAGAGCCAAGGTGGCAAGGTGACGGGAAGCGTAAGCAAGAGCACCAGCTATCTGATTAATAACGATGCTGCCTCGCAAAGTTCAAAGAACAAGAAGGCACATGAACTCAACATCCCTATCATCACGGAAGATGAGTTCGTTGAGAAATTCGGATAAAAAACTTAGACTTCAATAAGCAAAGAAATCCCTTAGACTTCAACAAGCCTAAGGGATTTTTATTTGCTACTCGTCAGCTGCCTGTTTACCGGGCATTACACGCAAATGATATCTGTTACCATCAAAGTCAACACGCATCAGACTCTGAGGTTTGGTTATCCTGGCTAACTCTAGAGCCACATGCCCCATCGTTCTGCGAAGATTCAATTCGATACAAGTAACAAGCTCTAACTGCCCATCCTTTGCAGCAATCATCATATCTACTCCAAATGGCCCGTTATAGCTTTCCTTTAACGCAGGTTCAACTATATTTATAATTTTCTGTCTTGCAGAGAAAAGCGCATCTTCACTAATGTATTTCTTTATCATTTCAATCTTCTCTTCTTCAGAGCAGAGCAAGTTACCGGTATAGGCATTTTTGACAGTATCGAAGAGCGAGAGTCCTAGATAGTGTACCTTGCCGTCACGCATCTCGAATTCCATACCAAAATCTTTCACCTTATTATAGTATGGCTCTACGGTAACACCACCCTGTCGGAAAATGATGTTGCTTACCCAGCGCTGGAAAGCGGGATATTCACCGTTTGTCCGGAACTCATCGGCAGAAACATATTTCACGCCTCTTCCACTGCTGCTCCAAGGAGCCTTGACTACAGCCTTGCCCCACTTCATCACGCATTCCTTAACCAGAGCAAAGTTATCTGCATATACTACGTCCTGCTGCAGATGTTCAGCGGCCCATTGGCGGCTGCTTATCGCGCGTACCTTATCTAATACCTCATCAGTAGGCAGCATGATTTCCGGCAAACCGATACGTTCCAGCTCGCCTTTCAGACTCAAGTCCCATCCCCAAGGATGCACACTGTCTATAAACTCCGTCTTAAGCAGATGCTCAAGCTGCAGTTTGGTTATAAACTCAACTTTTTCCATCAGGTGCTCCCCCAAATGGCGCACCTTGTTGCGTGCATTGTCGATGTCATCAACAAGCACCAAGTCACCCTGATCTGCCCACAAGGCAGGTATAAATGCAAGGTCGCTTCGCAACTGTCTTCCAGCATGAGGAGCGGTAAACTGTCGCAAATGAGCGGCCAATGCCAAATCGTGTTCCGGATTGAAGATATGTAGTTTCATACTGCAAAGATACAAATTATTGAGATAAAAACGGCAAAAGAGAGTAAGTTTTACTTAGAAAAGTGCTAAATAATGAAAAAAAAGTTAGTTTTTGCTATCTAGAGTTTGCAAATTTAAAATATATTATTACCTTTGCATCGTAAAAAACAAATATGAATCAATATTAAACGCATGGAAGAAGCATTCTTCAGAACACATACATATCTAGTTGAGCATACAGATGCCCCAGTCAGACGAACCTTGATGGATGAGATTGACTGGAACGACCGTATGATTGGCATCAAAGGCACTAGGGGCGTAGGCAAATCTACCTTTCTCCTCCAGTATGCCAAGGAGCACTTTGGACCATACGACCGCAAGTGCTTGTATGTGAATATGAACAACTTCTATTTCCAGAGCAGAGGTATTGCCGATTTTGCAGGCGACTTCGTGAGCCATGGTGGACGCACACTTCTGATAGATCAGGTTTTCAAGCAGCAGGACTGGAGCAAGGAGCTCCGCAAATGTTACGACCTGTATCCTGAACTGAAGATCGTGTTTACAGGTTCCAGCGTTATGCGCCTGAAGGAAGAGAATCCAGAACTCAATGGAATCGTGAAGAGTTACAATCTCCGCGGCTTCTCATTCAGAGAATACATCAATCTGAAGACGGGCAACGATTTCCAGCCATACGAGCTCGAAGATATTCTCCGCAATCATGAACACATCATCAAGCAGATCCTTCCCAAGGTGAGCCCGATGAAATACTTCAATGATTACCTGCATCACGGTTTCTACCCATTTTTCTTGGAACAGCGTAACTTCACAGAGAATCTACTAAAGACAATGAATATGATGACCGAGGTTGACATCCTCCTCATCAAGCAGATAGAACTGAAGTATCTGCCAAAAATAAAACGCCTGTTCTACGAGTTGGCTGTGGAAGGCGCCAAGGCTCCCAACGTGAGCCAGCTGGCCGAAAGCATCAATACAAGTAGGGCAACCGTGATGAACTACATTAAGTATCTGGCCGATTCCAGACTCATCAATATGATCTATCCGGAGGGACAGGATTTTCCGAAGAAACCATCTAAGGTGATGATGCATAATCCTAACCTAATGTACGCTATCTATCCTATACAGATTGACAAGCAGGAAGTGATGGAAACATTCTTCGTGAATTCTCTTTGGAAAGACCACAAAGTTCACCAGGGCGGTAAAGACCACTATTATACAGTGGATGGCAACAGGAAATTCAGAATCTGTGATGCACAAACTCCCAACAAGATGCGTAGTAATCCAGATACCATCTATGCCCGTTACAATACTGAGGTAGGCAAGGACAACAAGATTCCGTTATGGCTCTTGGGATTCCTATATTAACGAGATTTCGAAAGAAGAATTAAATACAAAACATTTTTAATATTTTATCTAAAAGTAAAATGGCTAAAGAGAAAAAATTTATCACTTGTGATGGTAACACAGCTGCCGCACACGTAAGCTACATGTTTACTGAGGTTGCTGCTATCTACCCTATTACTCCATCATCACCAATGGCGGAGCATGTAGATGAATGGGCTGCCAAAGGTCGTAAGAACCTTTTCGGTCAGCGAGTTTCTATCCAGGAAATGGAATCTGAGGCTGGTGCTGCCGGTGCAGTTCACGGTTCTCTCCAGGCTGGTGCCTTGACTTCAACTTACACTGCTTCTCAGGGTTTGTTGCTGATGATTCCTAACATGTACAAGATTGCTGGTGAGTTGCTCCCTTGCGTGTTCAACGTATCAGCTCGTACATTGGCTTCTCACTCACTTTGTATCTTCGGTGACCACCAGGACGTAATGGCTTGCCGCCAGACAGGTTTCGCTATGTTCTGCTCAGGTTCTGTTCAGGAGGTTATGGACCTCTCTGCAGTTCCTCACTTGGCTACATTGGAGACAAAGGTTCCTTTCATTAACTTCTTCGACGGTTTCCGTACTTCTCACGAGTACCACAAGATCGAGGAGATGGATATGGAAGACATCCGTCCATTGGTTAAGGAAGAGTTCATCGAGGACTTCCGTAACCGTGCATTGACTCCTGAGCGTCCTGTTACTCGCGGTACCGCTGAGAACCCAGAGACATTCTTCACACACCGTGAGGCTTGCAACCCTTACTACGATGCAATCCCTGAGGTAGTAGAGAAGTACTGCCAGGAGATGACTAAGATCACTGGCCGTGAGTACCACCTCTTCAACTACTATGGTGCTGAGGATGCTGAGAACATCATCATCCTGATGGGTTCTGCTACAGAGCCAGCTCGTGAGGCTATCGACTACTTGAACAAGCAGGGCAAGAAGGTCGGTATGGTTGCAGTTCACCTGTATCGTCCATTCTCTGTTGACTTCCTGAAGAAGGCAATCCCAGCTACAGTTAAGCGTATCGCTGTTCTCGACCGTACTAAGGAGCCAGGTGCAGAGGGTGAGCCATTGTACCTCGACGTTAAGTCAGCTCTCTACGACGACGAGCGCAAGCCATTGATCGTTGGCGGTCGCTACGGTCTCGGTTCTTCTGATACAACTCCAGCTAAGATTGTTGCTGTATTCAAGAACCTCGAGTTGCCACAGCCAAAGAACCACTTCACTGTAGGTATCGTTGATGACGTTACATTCACTTCTCTCCCAGAAGAGGAGGAGATTCCAATGGGTGGCGACGATTTGTTCGAGGCTAAGTTCTACGGTTTGGGTGCTGACGGTACTGTTGGTGCTAACAAGAACTCAGTTCAGATCATCGGTAACAATACTAACAAGTATTGCCAGGCATACTTCTCTTACGACTCTAAGAAGTCTGGTGGTTTCACCTGCTCTCACTTGCGTTTCGGCGACAGCCCTATCCACAGCGCATACCAGGTAAATACTCCTAACTTCGTAGCTTGCCACGTACAGGCTTATCTCCACATGTACGATGTAACACGTGGTTTGCGTAAGAACGGTTTCTTCCTGTTGAACACTATCTTCGATGGCGAGGAGTTGGTTAACTTCATCCCTAACAAGGTAAAGCGTTACTTCGCTCAGAACAACATTACAGTTTACTATATCAACGCAACTAAGATTGCTCAGGAGATTGGTCTCGGTAACCGTACCAACACCATCCTCCAGTCTGCATTCTTCCGTATCACAGAGGTTATTCCTTTGGATCTCGCTGTAGAGCAGATGAAGGCATTCATCGTTAAGTCTTACTCTAAGAAGGGTCAGGACGTTGTTGACAAGAACTTCGGCGCTGTTGACCGTGGTGGTGAGTACAAGCAGTTGACAGTAGATCCAGCTTGGGCTAACCTCGCTGACGATGAGGCTAAGGAGGATAACGCTCCAGCATTCGTTAAGGAGCTCGTTCGTCCTATCAACGGCCAGGCTGGTGACCTCTTGAAGGTTTCTGACTTCGTTAAGCACGACACAGTTGACGGTACATGGCAGAACGGTACTGCAGCATTCGAGAAGCGTGGTGTTGAGGCATTCGTACCAGTATGGAACGTAGAGAACTGTATCCAGTGTAACAAGTGTTCATTCGTTTGTCCTCACGCAGCTATCCGTCCATTCGTATTGACCGACGAGGAGCTTGCAGGCATCGAGGGTCTCGAGACTCAGGATGTTAAGGCACCTAAGGCTTTGGCTGGAATGCACTTCCGCATCGAGACTTCAGTACTCGACTGTTTGGGTTGTGGTAACTGTGCTGACGTCTGCCCAGGTAAGAAGGGTGAGAAGGCGTTGACAATGGTTCCATTCAACGTTGACGCAGAGGATATGGTCAAGGAAGCAGCTAACTGGGAGTACCTCGTACACAACGTTGCTTCTAAGCAGGATCTCGTAGATATCAAGCAGAGCCCTAAGAATTCTCAGTTCGCTCAGCCATTGTTCGAGTTCTCTGGTGCTTGCTCTGGTTGTGGTGAGACTCCATACGTTAAGTTGATTTCTCAGCTCTTCGGTGATCGTCAGATGATTGCTAACGCTACTGGTTGTTCTTCTATCTACTCAGCTTCTATCCCATCTACTCCATATACAAAGAACGCTAAGGGTCAGGGTCCTGCATTCGACAACTCTTTGTTCGAGGACTTCTGCGAATTCGGTCTCGGTATGGTAATGGGTAACAAGAAGATGAAGGAGCGCATCGCTCACTTGCTTGAAGAGGCTAAGGCTCAGGAGCATGTTCCTGCTGAGTTCGTAGCAGCTGCTGACAAGTGGGTTGCTAACATGAACGATTCAGAGGGTTCTAAGGAGGCTGCTGCAGAGTTGAAGCCTCTCATCGCTGCCTGCGCTGAGAAGGGTTGCCCTATCTGCAAGGAGCTCAAGACTTTGGATCACTACCTCGTTAAGCGTTCACAGTGGATCATCGGTGGTGATGGTGCTTCTTATGATATCGGTTACGGTGGTCTCGACCACGTATTGGCTTCTGGTGAGGATGTTAACATCCTGGTACTCGATACTGAGGTTTACTCTAACACTGGTGGTCAGTCTTCTAAGTCAACTCCACTCGGTGCTATCGCACAGTTCGCTGCTCAGGGTAAGCGTATCCGTAAGAAGGATCTCGGTTTGATGCAGACTACATACGGTTACATCTACGTAGCTCAGGTAGCTATGGGTGCTGACAATGCTCAGACATTGAAGGCAATCCGCGAGGCTGAGGCTTATCCAGGTCCATCACTCATCATCGCTTACGCACCATGTATCAACCACGGTTTGAAGCGTAAGGGCGGTATGGGTCGTTCACAGCACGAGGAAGAGTTGGCTGTTGAGTGCGGTTACTGGCACTTGTGGCGTTACAACCCACTGTTGGCTGATGAGGGTAAGAACCCATTCACACTCGACTCAAAGGCTCCAAACTGGGAGAACTTCCGCGACTTCTTGCTCGGTGAGGTTCGTTACCTCTCTGTACAGAAGGCATTCCCTAAGGAGGCTGATGAGCTCTTCTCTCAGGCAGAGAAGATGGCTAAGCTCCGTTACCAGACTTACGTTCGTAAGAGCCAGGAGGACTGGAGCGAGCAGATCTAATCAAAGAAGATTTTAGATTCTAACATAATGAGCCTTGGTTGCTATTTTGGCAGCCAAGGCTTTTTTCATTCTTTTATTTCCCTTTTTTCGAATCTTTCCACTATAAAAGGATCATGATTTCGGCAAAAAAATAGAGTGAGAGTATAAAAATTAATCTATACTCTCACTCTATAAGAATAAAGTTATAGAACCTTTCCCGTCTCTATTTCATTCTCCAAATACGAGAAAACATATACTGCACCCTCATAATAAAGACCACAGGCTGGATCACACAGACGTCTGTAGGTTTCTGAAGAATACAGCTCATCAAGGGCTTTCTTCATATCCCAACCATATTTCTGCATGAGCAACTCAACCAATTCTGTCGAGAGGCATTCTATCTGAAATTGTATATCTTCGCTCATAATCAAATCTTTCTTAAATAACTAATTGCCAAATCAATCTTGTCTATTAAGACATTGCTTCCATGATATAACTTTAGCATGATAATCGCCCTCCATTCTTTTGACATAATACAGCCATATCCTCCACAGCATCCTCTATAGAGAGGGTATGCTCTGCAGGATAGCAATCTATCAAGAAGTCTATGCCTTGAAATCTTCGCAAATAGGCATAAGACTGCGCAAGTGTAAGGTGAAAGCGATTAGCAAATGCACCCACACAGCAATTTACGTATTCTATGATGTTATGTGTCAAGTCCATATTACCTCTTTTTCTTGCAAATATACACCAAGATTTCGACAATACCAAATTTTCAGTGGCTTTTCTTTAAGAAATAGGAAAAATTAAGGAGGAAAACAAAAATCTCATTAGATAATTGCTCGTTCTGAGATTTTTTCATTCCCTTTGCCTTCACAGTAGAGCAGCTGTTGCCATTCACCAAGGTATTCTATTGTACTTTTGAGGCTCCTCCATCTTAAAATGAGGGTGTGTCATAAGTCTATGGCTCACCCTCATTTCTTTTTTATGTTTACTCCCCAAACTCCTCCTTCACATCGAAGCAAGGACAATCCTTGCTGGCGAACTCATTGTGCCCATGAACCGTCGCTTCGGGATATTCCTCCTTCAGCTGCTCAATGAGCGCTTTCAGCGCCGCCTTCTGCTCCGGGGTTCGGGTATCCTTCGGCTTGCCATCCTTGGAAAGACCGCCGATGTAGCATATTCCGATGCTCACGGTGTTGTGACCCTTGCAGTGGGCACCCACCTCTTCTACTGATCTGCCCACGTGGA
>OKRY01003991.1_pt1 | contig 10555 bp, 6 predicted proteins | sample 1601121 | NCBI WGS metagenome assembly OKRY01 (sample SAMEA3541546, study PRJEB24748) | human gut metagenome | biome: human gut; feature: human-associated habitat; material: faeces | place: China | collected 2012
AAGGCTCATTTCTTCTGCAATCTCAGGATATAGCACCTTTAATGTATTGAATCCAGCTAAAGGTCTTTGATTGTTACAATAAGGACATTCAGCAACTCCTTCAATCATATCTTTTACAGATGCAGAGTATTCACCGCCACAAGTAGGGCAAATCCACTTAACGCTTTTATAGCGAGTAGGTAAGATTTCATCAGCTGTAAAATCATTGTTTGGACTTAGATGTTCTGCAATCTCTGGATATAGTGCTTTTAGCGTGTTGAACCCAGCTAAAGGTTTTTGATTGTTACAATAAGGACATTCAGCAAGTCCATTGACCATATCTTCTACAGATGCGGAGTATTCGCCTCCACAGATAGGACAAATCCACTTAGCATTTCTAATGCTGGTAGATAAGATTTCATCAGCTGTAAAATCATTGTTTGGACTCAGACAGTCTGCAATCTCTGGATATAGTGCTTTTAATGTGTTGAATCCAGCTAAAGGCTTTTGATTGCTGCAATAAGGACATTCCGCAAGTCCATTGACCATATCTTCTACAGGTGCGTAATATTCCCCATTACAGGTAGGACAAATCCAGGCTACTTTCAATTTAAAGCTAGGCAATAACGTATCTGCTTTACGCTCGTTGTTTGGAGAAAGCAATGTTGCAATCTCCGGATTTGTTGTAGCCAAATCATTAATGCCTTTTTCAATTCGTTTATTAGCGCATACAGGACATGAATCATCACCAACACTGCGTTCACTAATTATATAGCGATATTCAGCACCACAATCTGGGCAAATCCAGAAAACTTCATACTTTTGCCATTCTCCAACTTCATTTGCCTTTTTGTCATTTCTAGGCGAAAATTCACTGGCAAGTTGTGGGTTGGTAATCGTTAAATCATTAACTCCTGATTTTAATTTTGTATGGTTGCAATATGGGCAGGAATTATCGCCAATTTTACGTTCATTTACAGGATACAAATAATCTTCACCACAAGTAGGGCATGTCCATAATACTTTTTTGCTTGTATCAAAGGCAATCTGACTTGCTGTTGATTTATTATTTTCAGAAAATTCTGAAGCAAGTTCTGGATTTAAAGCTTGAAGAGAAGTTTTTTCTGGGTCAACACGTTTACCTTCACAGACAGGACAATGGAAATCATTTTCAACGAGCTCTCGTAATGTGCATTTAAAATGATGTCCATTAGAACAGACAAAATGGTAACTATTGTCAAGCGTTGCTAAAACTTGATCAGGTCTTTTTTCATTCTTTTCATAATCCCAGAATAAAATTACCGCTGGATAAATCGTTGCTAAATCATTACTACCTTTTTTAAGTACAGTTCCACTGCAAATAGGACATTGTCCATTTAATTCGACATGTCGTATAATAGGCCGTACAAATGAATGACCGTTCTTACACTTAAAGTAAACATTTCGGTAAGAAACAACAACTTCACTGGCTTTGTTGCCATTCTTTTCTTCGTCATAATCTTGTGCAAGTACAGGATAAAGATGTTCAAAGTCATTGTATCCTTTCAGTGCTTTTTTATTTTCGCAATAAGGACATCTAAAACCTTGATCATGAATTTTGTAAAATGAAGCCGTGAATTCATGACCTTTTTCACAGATCCAGTTTCTCGGAGTATAATCAGAAACAATAGCATCTTCATAAGGAAGCGTGTTATCTTTGGCATAAAACTTTTCTAATTCAGGGTATCGTTCCTTAAATGTCTTATTACCATAACAGGTAGGACATTTGCCATATCCTTGAACTCTTACATAGATAGGAGCTTTCCATTTTGTTCCACAGTCAGGACAACACCAAGTAGCAAGATATTTGGAGTTAGGTGCATATTCATATAGGGTTGATTCATTTGATGAGGCCCACTCTTTGATTAGTTCAGGTGCTTTTGCTCCAGCACTATCTTCACGACGGACTTTAAAACCGTTACAATATGGGCATCCTATAGTACCATTTTTTAAAGCACGAATCATGTGCCCAAGTTTTTGTTCATATTCACCGTGTTTTGGACAAATCCATAAAAATTTTGCTTTTACCCCTCGTACTTCGTTTAAAGGTATTGGATTATTTGGAGAATATAAAGGCACTAGTTCCGGATAATCAACATCATATCCATCTTTTCTGCGGATTTTAGCACAGGCAGGACAAGCAGCGATTCCGTTATTACCATTATAGCGATGTGCACGTCCATGAATAGGAGCATCCCATTCAAATCCGCATATATGACATTTCCAATGGATTCTTGTTTTTGAGCCTATTCCAAGTTTATTTAAATCAATATCAGGATTCAATTCATCTGATGTATCCAATGCGAGTTGAGGGGAAACTGTTCGGAAGTCATTTACTCCTTTTCTTATAACATTATTTGTCTCGCATGCTGGACATTTGTCCGTTCTTAAACGTCCACATATCTGAGTCCTCCATGAATATCCACATTTAGGACATTTAAACCAGGCATATTCATTACTTCTTGCAGGAGTGATTTCAGGATCAAGTGTGTTTTTTTCTTTATCCCAGAATTTCATGATTTCAGGTTTTGAAATAACCATTGTTGAACGCTTTTTGCATTCTGGACAGGTTGTGTTTCCTCTAGACATATTAAAAACTATACGTTCAAACCGATGCCCATGTTCGCATTTCCAGTAGGCTTTTTCGTTGCACATCGGTCCAATTTTGTATGGATCGAGCGTGTTCTTTTCAAAATCCCAGTACTTCAGGTACTCAGGATGTTCTTCCGCAAAGATTCTTTTCTTACTCATCGTCAAAACCTCCCATCAGGTCCTGAATAGAGTCTACTGTATCGTCTTCATCTGAAGTGGTGGTTTGATTATTGCCGATTTCGAGTACTGATTCAGGAGTAATCAGCTCTGATTCAACACTTTCAGGGTTGACGTACAGGCTAAACAAAGAGTCCAGTCCTTCTTTTTTCAGAATCTCATTTGCGATATCTGGATAAACATACGTATCCAGAACCTTCTTCATTTTTGAAAGCATTTCCTGTGAATACCGATTGATTTTATTGGTATTCATCTGCTCTAATTCAGCAATCTGACTCTTTAAATCATTGATTTCAGATTTCATCCGTCTGATTTTATCTTCCAAATGCTCTTTGTCCCTGAGGAATTCTCCAGCGCTTCGGCATACTTCGCCATAATAGTTGTCACGCTGAATCAGAGCATTTTTCAAGTCACTTCTTGAACGGTTCAGATTCAGAAAAGCATCGACATCAAGCTGTCTCCATGTGACGATTGTCGTTTCCAATGTCACCTGGTTACTGGCATTGATTTGGTCAATATATTGTTTAGCTTTTGGACAGCGTCGAATGGAATACGCCTTGAAATTAGGGCGTCCATGAGTCCTTGCATATCGCTCAAGGTCTGATGTTTTAATCATCCTATTTGGATATTCCAGATAATATTCGTTGATTAAAGCAATAAGTTCGTCTTCTGTGAATAATCTAGGTCGTGCCATATATTAGTCATCTCCTTTATTTTCATCTTTTTCCGTGTTTTCTAACAGCATCTGTTCCATCTTGAATCGTCTGTACGAATACTCGGCGTTTTGAAGCTTTAAAACCGCCTGTTCGATATCTTCTTTATTCTTCTCATGCATTCTGTATTCATGGACGATATCCTTCAGTGTGGCCAGCTGAATCTGCAAATCGTTTCGGATGTTTTCCTCTGTCTTTTTGAAGCTCGTTCCTGAATTTCTGTAATAGATACATTTTTCACAGCTGCCTATATATCCATTGTCATCTGCGATATTCAGGCAGTACGAGAAGTCGTGTTCTGCCACCTGTGGATTGCAGCAGAACCTGTTGTCACCAAGAGGTATATAGTTTTTGGCAAGCAAAGGCTGATTGTATCGTTTACTGATTGAATACGTCTGTTTGCCCTGAATCATCCTCACATACTGTCTTCTTGCCTTGCATTCCACATATTCAGCTACATTGCTGAAATAAAATGCTGTCATGTTTGTATTGTCATGACCTGCAAGAATAGAGGCAATCATAGGAGGAGCACCTTCCATGACGATATTGATCATAGCCAGATGTCGTGTATCGCCAAGATAGATGTATTCGATATCGTTTGAAGTCAGGTTATGCAGGGATTTATCATAAACGATATGATATCCATATCTTTCTGAAACAATCTGTTCAAAGAAATATCTCAGACAGGTACAAAGATTATGATAGGTAAAATAACGGCTGTTGTAGGGAATACATCTATCCCACTTTCTATAGTGCGTATCAGCAATAAAGAGTGTGTACAGTTCGTTATCAGAATACTTTTTCGTAGCTTCCAGATACCAGCTGATTAAATTGGCAAACTTATCAGGAACGGAGTACGTAACCCTTTCATAATCTGTAGATATCTTATACGATACTTTCCTGTTGCTTCCTTTTAGCTTGTCTTTAACGATTGTGAGTGTCCATGAATCACCTGATTTTTTTAGGCAGTTTCTTGGAGTCAGAACAAACTCACGAGGTCTCATAGGAAGAACACCAGAAAGATTCCACCACAAATAAACAGGGAAGTAGAACAGTTTTTCATCCTCATCAGTAGATTCTTCCCAGAACCGGCTTAGAATATCGTTGAATTTGAAATAGGATTCAAAGGAAGCCAGTGTCCTCTGATGTGTTGGGGCTCTTTTTCTGAAATCATCTTGTACATCTTCCAAGGCTCTTAAAAGATTGTCCTGAACCGAATCATCACTGATTTTAATAAGCGAAAAGAACTCTGAGATTTGATTACACGTATTATAGTAGTAATCATCAACAAATCTTGGCTTGTTAAAGTCGTAGGATGCGATGAAATGCTTTAGCTGTCCAACAAAATCCCGAAGTGTTGTGAAGGCAAGTTCTCCAAACTTGAATATCGTATATGTTTTTACGTAGTTGATGTATTCATGCTTTGTGATACCTATGGTATTTAGAAATGTATCACAGTCAATATTCTTTAAATCAAAGTTCAATCCGTAATTGGCATATTCGTCCGTTACACTCCAGCTTTTGTCATCAAAATATCCGCCTGTGATAACGCCTTTTTCCTTATAGCTTAGAAACAGTCTTTTAGCTTCCTTATAGGAAAATTCGTTCAATTCAGGAATCATGATGACTGATGTGATGATGTTGTTTCTATTGATGTTGTTGTCGTTGTTGCTGCTCATTTATAGTTAGCTCCTTTACTAGATTGTTCATTATGCTGAATTCAGTATCGCCGTAGTTTTCCTTGATACATAGCAGGACATCCTGTAATTTAGGCAGAATGGTTTGAGTAACGATTGTCTTTAATCGGTCTTTTTCAATTTGAGTGGTTGCTTTATCGTACTGGCTTTTAAGGTCCAGTGACATTTGTGCCAGCTGGAATACGGTCGTTTTTGTCGATACTTCATACTGACAGCCAATACATGTGCTTTTTTCTTTAAAAGGGCACTGCTTTTTCATAGCAGACATGATGCACAGGCTTCCTTCGGTTTTGGAAAGTGCCTCGTCGTTGCCGATACGGTGAAGAATGACAAGAATCTCCTGTTTGTTTGTAGCTTTGATAATTTCGATCGCCGTCTGTTTGGATTGGTTCGTCGCTCTTTGCATGACGCCGATTGAGTTTTCAATTTCCAATGGAGACATAGAGAGTTCCTTTATCAGTTTTGTCTGATTCTCTACGCCAAGTTCTTCGAATTTATCCTTGTACAGCATTTTCAGAAGCATTGTGGCAATGTTTGAAAGTACGCCACGCTCCAGCAATTCGTGTGCAACAAAATCAGCAGTATATCCAGACATCTTCTGGTCCTGCAGGTATACTCGTGTCGTATTTGCAAATTCTGTAAAGCTTCCTTTGTGTGAACGTGCTCTGGATGCGAGTTCATAGCCTTTTACGTTGAAATCATTGTTGGATGCAATTACATCTCTTGTCAGATACTCAATCATCTGAAGGAATGACTTGGTTGCCTGACGACAGTGGAAGTTGGATTTGATGAACAGATTTGCAATCTCATCGCCCATCGCTTTCTTAATATCTCTGTATTCACGGATAACTCGAAGCAGCGGCTGGCTTTTATCGGCTCCAGACAACTGAAAATGTGCCTCAGCAATTGCGAACAGAGTACCGACATGCACTTCCAGAGATGAAGGTACATGAAAATGAATGGTCGAGATTCCAGAGTAGTCTTTCGTCTTGTTTGGAGTCAGCTGGACCGCATTTAAATACACATTTATGGACAGCAGTGTACGTTTTGCATCTTCATCTGTGAATTCACCCTTTTTAACTTTCTCTAATACTTCTTCAGGAGAATCGGCAAGCTTGGGATGCGGAAAACGCAGTAAGTCCGTAGTTCTCAAAGCACATAGAAAATGCAGTGAGATAAAGAGCCATGTATCAATGAAATCCTTGGATTCGGCTGCTTTCAGATACATCTGATTCTTTGAAATGTAGTCAGCGTTCAGCATATGATAAAGAACATTTAGATAGAAGTTCAGGTCATATGCCTCGTTGTTCTTGGCTTTTGAATAGTTGTTCACCTGATAGAGTCCGTTAAAAGCCGTTCGGATACTTCTGCTTTCGCTCAGCCAGTTGATGAAGAAAACGAGTACTTCAGCATCACATCTTTTCAGGTGTTCTGATGCGTCTTTTAACAGATACTTGATTTCTGTGTTGCTGGAAAAAGCAATCTCACCAGGAAGGTAATAAAGCAGAAAATCCAGAACACCTACAACAGAGCTTCTGTCAATAGTGACATCTCTTTTGAATCTGTTGAAATACTCAAAAGTTTCAGGGAATTCCTTTTCAAACATCTGGACAAGCCTTTCATGTTTCTGCTCAGGTGTTTTGTTGAACGAGCTGAAGTAGCTGACGATTTCATCTTCGTTGTTGTTCCATGTCTCATCAGAGATATAGAGTTCTTTGTCTATGACTTTAGGGGTGTCGTTGAACCAGTTGTTAAAAACGAAATACTCCGTCAGTTTAGCAGTGCAGTCCTGATAGGGAATGTTATTCTGTAGTGCTAGATTCTTGATTTTCTGGGTTAGATTGACCATAAATTTTATTTACCCTCCATGTGTTATAGCTCCAGATTTCATCTTCAACACTGTCAAGCTGTTTGATAAGCTCGCTCTTGTTCTGTAGATAAGTGTTGGCGGATTCTGGACTTCTGTCTCCTCTGTATTTCATGATTGTAGGAAGCTGTTCACCAAACTGAACAAGCTTTACCGTAAACCAGTGCCTGAATATATGCGGAGTCAATGAATGAGTGTACAGCATATGCCCGTAAAGCTGTGTGCTCGGGTTGTCACTGTGAATCATTATTTCTCTGGCTTCACAAATGACCTTTTTAAATTCACGTAAATAAGCATTATATGTGAAAGCTTTGCCAGATTGATTCGTTGTCAATGGACCATAATCGGTTTCGAATTTTCTGCCTTCAATAAAATCCATATAGATTTCATACAGCGTTCGAAATTCGGCAAGAAACGCTGGATATACCTTTTGTCTTCTGTGTTTTTTTATACCGCCAACAGGTACATCGTCACTGCGCAGGTGGACTTCTTTTGTCAGGTCGATTTCGATGTTGTAGATTTCATCACCAAACAGCTCGAAAAAGATTCCACCGTATTCTTCTCGGCGTACATTGCAGGCTTCCGAAGGTCTCAGTCCTGCAAAAGCTCCCAGAGCAGCAAGCATCAGAATGTTTGTATGCCTGTCTATGATCACCTGCATAATGATTTGGAAAGCTTCTTCTGTAATATCCCTGAATATTTCATTGATGTTTTCCTTATATCGAATCTCAAACGCAAGCTGTTCTTCTGTTATGACGCGTCTAGCCTTTGTGCTTATTTTCTTGACTTTCCTGTAAATTTTCTTCCAGTCTACTTTTGTCTTGTGATTCTGACGTTCAAGTTCATGTACAAAGCTCAGAACATAATTGACACACCTGTTTACTGAGGATTTGCTTCTGGACGTATTCTAATCATCGTTTGGCAAAGTGCATGAACCATAGCCTTTTAAAAAAGAGATGAGCATTTCAGCTGTTATATCTGTCAGCTTTGTAATGGAATATTTCTCAAAGAATACATAATTGAGAAACTTGCATACATATAAGTACTGAGGTCCATCGTTGCTGTCCAGATGTTTCAGAGGAGTTCCTGAGCCTCCAGCAAACATATCGAAATTGGTGAAAGCAACCGGAAGTTTTCCATCTTTGAGAACTATCAGTTTTCGAGTTACTAATTTATCGTTATCTACAGTCAGAACATGATTGTAGATACCAAAATGCAATGCATTGCCATCTATTCTGTTTCCATCCATATATTGATCCTCCAAAAGCGTGTTGTATGATACAAAGTCTATAAATAACACAACTAAATATGTACTTCACAAGATCATAATAACAACAAAAGTACAGAAATGCAACACCTAAATATAGATTTTATTACAGACTTATAATTGTCATGGTTTAAAAAATAGAATATAATAGAGCCATGAAACGATATTATTTCAAGACATCAGAAGAAGAAAAAAAGAATGGAAAGACGATACCGAATCTGTTTGAACTTTACCATGATATTCAACTGGTTAGTGTAAATTCGGATGAACTAACGCAGTATCTTTCACGTATCGATTGGAGAAGCAAAATATATTTCTGCGACTATTTCATGACGTTAAAAGATTTCAGAAATGAAGAGGATTTCTTTGAATTCTATGTGGAGTGTTTTTTCAGACACATTGACATTTATTTTATCAATACACCCGAATGTAATCTTTCGTTTATCAGGGAATTGTTTGAGGCTATGGATGTCAAGCCACCTGAAGGGCAGATTAGAGAGTATGTCATACGATGTCTGAAGTGCTGTGCTGAGCAGGCTGGATTAAGCAAGGAAATGTCGTCCAGCCTAAAAAGAGCTGCACTAATGACAGCCAAGAAAAACGGTTCTCAAATCGGTGGAGTAAAAGGAGCTGTTTATAACATCCCAAAGGCTGAGGATATGAAGAAACAGATCATACAGTATTCAAAATCATTCGATGGAACCTATTCGGATATTGAACTGATTAAAAAACTCGACATTCCTAGAGCGACTTACTACAAGTACAAGAAGGAAATCAAAGACAAGAAACCTACAAAATAAACACAAAAGGCAGTAGATTATCATTTCTACTGCTTGTTTTTTTGCTGCAAATCCAAACATTTTCCCGTCGGATTCCAAATAAAAAGCCCAGAAATTGTTCAATTACAATGAGAAAGTCTTTCAGAAGCTTTGAAGAGGGTTTTGTACATTTGTTTTTTTCATGAACAAAACCCAGGAAATCTTCATGATGATTGAGAGGGTGTTTAAAGTTAATCGAGATTTTGTTTGTTTTGAACGGGATTTTGTTTGTGTTTAACGGGATTTTGTTTGTTTTGGGGCGGCGTAAACTCTTTTCGCCGAAATTTTGTTTGGATTAAGTGACGGGAACGGCTGTTGGAATTATCTAAGCTTAGTGTAATAACATATACTTGACAAACAAAAGGAGGTATTGCTTTATGAAGCTTATTTCATGGAATGTGAATGGACTTCGAGCCGTGATGAAGAAAGGTTTTACGGATGTCCTGGATGAACTTGACGCAGATTTTGTATGTATTCAAGAGACGAAGGCTCAGCCAGAACAAATCGAATCATATACGGATAATTACCCGTATCAGTACATTAACAGTGCCAAGCGTAAAGGGTACAGTGGGACTATGGTTCTCTGTAAAAAGAAGCCTTTATCCATTAAATACGGTATAAATGTACCTGAATTCGATGATGAGGGTCGCATCATTACTCTGGAGTATCCAGAATTCTATCTTGTAACTGTCTATACACCGACGTCAGGCGATGGTTTGATGCGTTTAGATTACCGATTGGCATGGGATGAAGCATTTGGAAACCACTTAAAGTCTTTAGATAAACCAGTCATGGTCTGCGGTGATTTTAACGTAGCTAATGATGAGATCGACGTACCTTATCCTGACATGATTCGAGGTACGGCAGGATTCTCTGATGAAGAACGAGACAGCTTTAAAGAGAATCTGTTAAGCAGCTTAGTGGATACATATCGGGTTTTGTATCCAGAAACCATCCAATATTCATGGTGGAGTTATCGAGGTCAGGCAAGAGAGAACAATATTGGAATGAGAATGGATTATTGGTTAGTATCACCTGAGTTAAAGAGTAAAGTTAAAGATTCAAGTATCTTAACAGATATTCTAGGTTCAGATCACTGTCCAATCATGCTGGATATCGACCTTTAGGAGTGGTTTCACTCCTTTTTTTGTGTAAATACAAACATTTTCCCGATGGAATCCAAACAAAATAACTTCCAATAATTATTCGATTCCAATGAGAAGGTCTTTCAGAAGCTTCGAAGGGGAGTTTTGTTCATTCGTTTTTTTTCTGAACAAAACCCCGAAATCTTCGTGACGATTGAGAGGTTATTTGGGGTTATTCGAGATTTTGTTTAAATACTAAAAATACTAGCTCAATTGTAAAACTAAATCCCATTGAGAAATAGTAAATACTACGAGGTTGAA
>OKRY01003998.1_pt1 | contig 10544 bp, 9 predicted proteins | sample 1601121 | NCBI WGS metagenome assembly OKRY01 (sample SAMEA3541546, study PRJEB24748) | human gut metagenome | biome: human gut; feature: human-associated habitat; material: faeces | place: China | collected 2012
CTGCATCGCCGTTTTGATGAGATACTTCCTGAGGATGGCTTTGCCACTTTCAACGCATCTTCAGGGTATGGTCGACAAAACCTTCGTGCAGGGTACGGTCAACCGGAATAAAGGTAATCTGGTCTCCCCTCTCCCGGAATATGTCACACAACCGGTCGGTCTGCTTCTGGCTGTCGGAACAGATGTACAGCGCATAGTTCCGGAGCTGGTAGTCGGTCAGGGTACTTGCCACCATATCAAAGTTCTTATGGAAAATCGGTTGCACGGAAGTGTTGAATTTCAGGACAGCCTGCGGCGTTCCAACGGCCTTATGTCCGAAATCAATCCGTTTCAGTTCACCCGCCTTCTCGACAAAATCGGTTCCTTCTATCAGCAGACTTTCCAGGTCGTCCAGCGATGTACCCTCTCCTTCCTGTGCAATCACCGCCTGCGGAGAAAGGGCTTCTTCACGTACCATCTGAATCCGCTCCCTCACCCACAACAGGTCTTTCACCCAGAGCACCGTATCCCGGGGGACGAAGTCAAGCAGACTGACCCGGGTGGAAGACAGGGTGGAAAGTTCCGGTACGATATTTACCGAGTCCTTACGCTCCTTCGACAACTGAGTCTCGACCTCGAAAGTCCGGATACTGTCTATCTCACTGCCGAAAAAGTCGATACGGAACGGGTATTCCGAGGCAAAGGAATACACATCCAGGATGCTGCCTCGCATGGCAAACTGTCCGGGCTCATACACGTAATCGACGTGTTCGAATCCCCACGCGGTAAGCTGTTCCGTCAGTTTGTCGCTTTCTATCTCCTGTCCTACCGACAACGGAAGGGTGCTGCTGCTCAATACGTTCTTGGAAACGACCTTTTCGGCCAGTGCATCCGGGTAAGTCACAATCACCCGTCCCGCTCCTTTTTCCAGTTCGTTCAAGACCTCTGTCCGAAGAATCTCGTTGGCCGCATCCCGCTGACCGTACTTGATGGCCCTGCGAAACGAAGAAGGGAAAAAGAAGGTATCCTTCTCACCGTTCACCTGTACGAGGTCGTGATAGAAATATCCTGCTTCTTCCTGGTCATTCAGCACAATCAGATGAGTGCCTGAATGTTTCTTTACAAAGCCTGAGACAAAGAATGATACGCATGAAGCATGTACGCCATCCATGAAAACGGTACGGATACCTGTATTGTCTATAAGTGAAGCCAAGCCCTCCGTATTCGGATGCGTGGCATAAATTTCCTGAAGTTTCTCTATATTCATTTTGCTTTTTATAGATATCCGCAAAATTACAAAATAATCGTTATATTTGCATTTATCAAATCAGACAAAATCGTATGCATAAAGATATCATTCATTTTTTAAGCGAAAGAAGACTGAAGGAAGCACTGACACAATTACACGCATTTGCTGTCAAAACCGAGAACTGGGAGGTGCAGACAGAAGTGGAGGGAATGCAGACCACTTATCACTATCTGCTGCAATATGCGGCACAGGGGACGGAAGATCCGCAACGGAAAAATCTGTACACGCAGTTGCTCCAGAATGCCTATAAACTGGCCGACCGGTGTGAGTTCATGCAGAACTACAAGACTGCATACGGATATTTCCCGGATAAATACCGCCAGTATCATCTGTCTTCTTCACGTACCCTCAAGGATATCTCTCTGGCACTGGAAGCTTTCAGCCAGGACGCCGGTATCCTGGAGCTTACGGTTACCTCGCCCGAGGTCAGAAATGAAAAACTGAAAGCGCTGGCATTGCAGCACCAGAAGAATGTGGACGAGCTGTTTGATAAGGTCTGGACTTCACTGCACTGGACAGAAGAGGAGCAGACAGAGGCCCGCGGGATACTGGATTCGCTGCTGATTCCTGCCAACGACATTGCGGTAATGGTCAGCGCCGTTACACTGAGTTTGCTGAAATTGTTTGATACCGCCAAACTTCAGTTCCTGATGGATGCCTTCGAGCAGCGCCAGGAACCTGTGGTGACGTTAAGGGCACTGACGGGCATTGCCATTGTCGCATCCATCCAGGAAGAGCGGCTGGAGCTGTATCCGGAACTGGGCAAGCGATTGACCCGGATGGCTGAATCGATGAAAACGGTTGACACATTCTTCGAGATACAGCAGTTGCTGCTGCTTACCCGGGAGACTGAGCAAATCAACAAAAAGATGCAGGAGGAAATTCTGCCGCGCATGATGAGCGACTCTCAGGCTTTCGACAAAACGATTCAGATCAAGGACCTGTCTTCGCTGGAAGACCTCAGTCCGGAACTGGGAAAAAATATCGAAGAAATAAGCAAGAGCCTCAACAAACTGAATGCCCTTCAGAAGAAAGGGGCTGACACTCACATGGGCAGTTTCTCCCAGTTGAAGAGTTTTCCTTTTTTCCAGCAGGCCGCACACTGGTTTTATCCGTTCGACAAGCAGACACCGGAGGTATCTACGCTGTTCCGTACCGAGGACGACAAGAAAACCTCGCTGATGGACATGCTGCTGTCTTCCGACGAATTCTGTGATTCCGACAAGTATTCTTTCTGCTTCACCCTCAACCTGAATCCGATGATTCAGAAAGGACTGACGGAGGCTCAGCTTCCGGAAAACCAGGAAGACTTGCCCGAAGAGATGAAGGCCCTGCTTTCGCGCAATGATACTCCGAGGTCGTTTAACATCTGCAAGCAGTATATCCACGACTTGTACCGGTTCTTCAAGCTGTGGAAATTTCGTAAGGAGGAAGAAGATATTTTCCAGAAGCCACTGACCCTCTGGAAGGTTCCGGCACTGGCTCCTTTCATGCAGATGCCGGAAAAACTGAGACAGACTGCCGACTATCTTCTGCATAAGAAATACCTGGAAGAAGCGACGGAACTGTATCAGCGGTTAAGTACCACCAGCCACCAGAACGATGCGGACCTTTGGGAGAAGCTGGGATTTGCCCTGCAGGGACAGTATGAATACGACAGTGCCATCGAAGCTTATCAGAAGGCCGACCTGTTGTGTCCCGACCAGTTCTGGAACCTGACGCACCTGGGAATCTGCTATCAGAAACTGGGAGATAACGAACAGGCACTCCGGTATTTCCAAAAGGCGGAACCTCTTCAGCCCGACAACCATAACATCCAGCTGCAAATCGGCATGTGCCTGTTTTTCCTGAAAGATTACGACAAGGCACTGGCTTATTTTTTCAAGGTGGAGTATCTGGACGAGAACAACGTACTGGCACAGCAGTCCATTGCGCGCTGCTATTTCCAGAAACAACAGTTTACGGAGACCATCCGGTTCTACAAGAAACTGATACAGAACCAGAAGGCCAGCATAGACGACTGGTTGAACTGCGGGGCTGCATACCTGATATGCGGAAACATCCCTCAGAGTCTGGAATGCTACAGGCAAGTGGCCGGACAACTTCCGTCGCACGAAAATTTCGTACAGCGTTATCTCAAATATCGCCCGACATTGACTGAAAACGGGGTCAGTCAAGAGTATATCGATTTAATCCCTGATTTAATTTTAAACTAACCGCATTATGATACGACTTGCATTTTTTTGTATCGGATTCATTTGTCTGACTGCCGGATGTCAGCAGAAACGCCAGCAATCAGCCAGCACCGAAGCGCAGGATACCCTGGTACAGGTGGGAAACGACCGTGACGAACACGGCTGCATTGCTTCGGCTGGATACGTATGGAGTGAAGTTCGAAAAGACTGTATCCGTCCTTTCGAAGAAGGGGTACGCATGGAAAGTACCGAGCAGGAGAACCTCTCGCTGTTCCTGGTTTTCAGTCAGGACTCTTCGAAGGTCGAACTGTTTTTCTCAGACGGAAGACCGAATGAGATTCTGGACCAGCGCAAATTGCCGAAAGGAGGCTTCGCATGGAATGTGGAAGACGATGACACCAAGAACGTCAGAAAAGACAAGAACGGATGGACGGTCAGCCAGCGCAACCGCCTGATATTCCAGCAGGTAACTCAACCGAAAAAGAAGTAAGCACATTGCCTCAGGCACCGGATAGATTCCCGGAAGATTCGGGAAGCATCCCCTCTTTCAGACAGAAGCATAATCAGGAAGCGTAGAAAAAAATCTTTTTTCCACAACGCGTCATATACATCCTGCTTATGTTTCTGTTTTATTTTATATCTTTGTACAAAAGAAAATGAAGGTATGCAAACAACGAGTGACAGCATCGTAATTATTCCAACGTATAACGAAAAGGAAAATATTGAAAACATTATACGCGCGGTATTCGGACTAGAGAAAAGTTTTCACATTCTGATCATCGAAGACAATTCTCCGGACGGAACAGCAGCCATTGTCAAAAGGCTGCAGACTGAGTTTCCCGACCAGTTGTTCATGATTGAACGCAAGGGTAAACTCGGATTGGGCACGGCTTATATTACAGGTTTCAAATGGGCCATCGAGCATCGGTACGATTATATTTTTGAAATGGATGCCGATTTCAGTCATAATCCCAACGACTTGCCAAGGCTGTATCAGGCCTGCCATGAAGGCGGCGGAGATGTGGCCATCGGCTCACGCTATGTCAGTGGTGTCAATGTCGTCAACTGGCCCATGGGACGGGTACTGATGTCTTATTTCGCTTCCAAGTATGTACGCTTTGTCACAGGTATTCCCATCCACGATACCACAGCCGGATTCAAGTGTTACCGCCGTCAGGTGCTGGAAACCATACCTCTCGACAAGATCCGCTTCAAAGGCTATGCCTTCCAGATTGAAATGAAGTTCACAGCCTATAAATGCGGATTCAAGATCATTGAAGTGCCCGTGATTTTCATTAACCGGGAACTCGGTACTTCCAAGATGAATTCCAGTATTTTCGGGGAAGCTGTCTTTGGCGTTATCCGCCTGAAATGGGACAGCTGGTTCAAGAAATATCCCCATGCTAACCCTCAATCACGCTAAAAAAGTATGAAACGTATATGGATATCAAACGCCGTCATTGTCAATGAAGGCAAGAAATTTCAAGGTTCGGTAGTCATCGAAGGAGAAACGATCAGTGAAGTGCTGACCGGTTCCCAGAGACCGTCAAAAGAGTGTGAAGAAGAAATCGATGCACAAGGGGCTTACCTGATTCCGGGAGTCATCGATGATCATGTGCATTTCAGAGATCCGGGACTGACCCACAAGGCAGACATGAGCAGTGAGACCATGGCAGCGGCTGCCGGTGGGGTAACTTCCTTCATGGACATGCCTAACTGCAATCCGCAGACTACTACCCTGGAAGCCCTGGAAAACAAGTTCGAGGATGCAGCCAAGAAATGTATGGTCAATTATTCGTTCTATTTCGGAGCCACCAACAACAACGCTTCCCTGCTTGCCCAACTGGACCGGAAAAAGGTGTGCGGAGTCAAACTGTTCATGGGTGCCAGTACGGGAAACATGCTGGTTGACCGCATGGAAACCCTTCGCAAGATTTTCTCCGAAGCCGGCATGCTGATTGCCACGCATTGTGAAGACCAGCACATCATCCGACAGAATACCGAACTTTTCAAGGAAAAATATGGAGAAGACCCGGATATCACCTGTCACCCGCTGATACGCAGCCGGGAGGCCTGCCTCTCTTCATCCCGACTGGCCGTGCAACTGGCTAAGGAAACGGGAGCACGCCTGCACATCCTGCACATCAGTACTGCAGACGAACTGGATTTGCTGGAAGACAAGCCGCTGAATGAAAAACGGATTACGGCAGAAGCCTGTGTGTCTCACCTGATGTTCTGTGACGAGGACTATCTGAAACTGGGAGCACGCATCAAGTGCAATCCTTCCATCAAAACCCGGAGCGACCGGGATGCCTTGAGAAAAGCCCTCAGCAGCAACCGGGTGGATGTCATCGGTACTGACCATGCCCCTCACCTCCTCAGTGAAAAGCAGGGAGGAGCCTTGAAGGCCGTATCCGGCATGCCTACCCTGCAGTTCTCGCTGGTAAGCATGATGGAACTTGTACGCGAAGAAGTATTCAGCATGGAACAGCTGGTACAGAAGATGTGTCATGCTCCGGCCCTCCTTTACCTGATTTCCCGCAGAGGATTCATCCGTGAAGGCTATCAGGCCGACCTTGTCCTCGTACATCCGGACAAGGCATGGACCCTTACCCCTTCGTGCATTCTGAGCAAATGCGGATGGAGCCCGATGGAGGGTCAGGTGTTCCACAGCAAGGTAGAGAAAACCTTTGTCAACGGACACTTGGTATACGACGGCAGTCAGGTAGATACCTCCTACCGCGGACAGGCTTTGTCGTTCGACAGATAAATCAAATTACCTGATTCAGATTTTATGCAGACAGAGATTACAACCATCACTTACGAGATACATGACTTGACGGATTACGTCAACTGGATTTATTTCTTTTTTGCCTGGGGATTCCAGCCGCGCTTTGCAACCATTGCTGACATCCACGGATGTGATGCCTGCCGTGCCGGATGGCTGGCCAGTTTTCCGGAAGAGGAACGCGGAAAGGCAGCCGAGGCCATGCAGTTGCACAAGGAAGCCATGCGCATGCTCAATTACCTCGACGGGAAATACAAGGTATACGGAATTTACCGGCTCATGAATGCCAATTCCGACGGCGATAATCTCATTCTGGAGGGAACCCGGTTTCCGTTGCTCAGACAGCAGACCCGGGTCAGACCGGAAGATCCGTTCCTCTGTCTGAGCGATTTTGTCCGGCCCCTTTCTTCCGGCATCACCGATACCGTAGGAGGATTCGCCACCACGGTAGATGCGGCCATGGAAGAACTCTTCACCGACGACGACTACAAGCACATGCTGGTCAAGATTCTGTCGGAACGTCTGGCCGAAGCAGCTGCAGAAAAGATGCATCAGACCCTGCGCACAAAAATCTGGGGATATGCACCGGATGAGAAACTTTCCATGAAAGAACTCCTGCGCGAAGAATATCAGGGTATACGTCCGGCAGTAGGATATCCCTCACTGCCCGACATCTCTGTCAGCCACCTGCTGAACGAACTGATTGAGATGGACCGGATTGGTATCCGTCTCACTGAGAACGGGATGATGCAACCGCTGGCTTCCGTCTGCGGACTGATGTTTGCTCATCCGGCCTCACGGTACTTTTCGGTAGGAAAGATCAGCGAAGAACAAGTGAACGACTATGCCCTTCGCCAGGGAAAGACTCCGGAAGAAGTGAAGAAATACCTGATTTCCAACTTACAGCAATGAGTCTTCTATGATATTATTACGTGTGTCCCTGTTTTTTCTGGTCCTGCTGTTGCTTCCGGACTGGTATCTGTACCGCTATTATATCCGTCCTTACGGGAAGAACCACCCGTTACGACGGGTCTTCTGGCTGCCCTCCCTGCTGTTGCTTCTGGCACTGGTTGTCTTCATCATCGGGTGGGAACAGTTGAACTCCTACATGGGAACGTACCTGATTATCGCCCTGTGCATTGCCATCCCCAAGAGCCTTTTCGCCCTCTTTCACCTGCTGGGAAGAGGACTCAGTGCCCTGATTCCCCCTCTCAGAGGAAAGAAAATCACCCGGCTTTCGGTCACCGGCAATTTGCTCATTGCACTTGCCACCGTGGCTTATATGCTGTTCGGGGCCATCAAAGGAAAAGAATTCTTCCAGGTCAGAGAGGTTACATTTGCCTCCCGCGACCTCCCCGCCGAATTCGACGGATACCGGATCCTGCAATTGTCCGACATGCATACGGGCAGTTGGGGCAACAATCCCGCTGCACTGGAAAAGGCCGTACGACTGTGCAATGCGCAACAGCCTGATCTGGCCGTCTTCACTGGGGACCTGGTAAACCATAATGCCGATGAGGTACTCCCTTTCATGCAGACGCTTTCCAAGTTGCAGGCCAGAGACGGAGTCTATTCCATCCTAGGCAACCATGATTATGCAACCTATACCCGATGGGACAATCCGGCCCAGCAACAGGCCAATGTCGATTCTCTGATTGAAAGAGAGAAAAGAATGGGATGGCAGCTACTGCTGAACGAGCACCGGATTATCCGCCACGACAACGACTCCATCGCACTGGTGGGAGTAGAGAACAGCGGCAACCCGCCTTTCCCGGACAGAGCCGACCTGAAGGCTGCATTAAAAGATACCGGACCACTGTTCAAGGTACTCCTCAGTCACGATCCTACCCACTGGCGCAGGGAAGTGCTTCCCGATACCGATATCCAGCTCATGCTGGCCGGGCACACCCACGACATGCAGATCAGCGTATTCGGTTTCTCCATTTCGCGCTTCATCTATCCGGAACACAACGGACTGTATACCGAAGGAGGACGAGGCCTTTATGTAAACATCGGACTGGGGCACATCCTCTTTCCCATGCGACTGGGAGCCTGGCCGGAAATCACGCTTATCACATTACGAAAACAGCAATAATCAAAAACCATCAAGTATATGAAATTCTTATATCTTATCTATCAAATCTGCATCGGATTACCCATTTTCCTGGTAATCACGATTCTGACAGCCCTCATCACCATCCTCGGCTGCTGGTTGGGTGATGGGCACGTATGGGGATACTATCCCGGAAAGATCTGGTCGCAGCTTACCTGCCGCCTGTTTTTACTGCCCATCAAGGTCGTCGGAAGGGAACACCTGGACAAGAAGACCTCATACGTATTCGTAGCCAATCATCAGGGCTCGTTCGACATCTTCCTGATTTACGGTTTTTTGGGCCGCAACTTCAAATGGATGATGAAAAAGAGCCTGCGCAAACTGCCGTTTGTAGGAAAAGCCTGTGAATCGGCCGGATTCATCTTCGTCGACAAATCCAGTCCACGAAAGGTATACGAAACCATCAAGCACGCAGAAAAGGTACTGCAGGACGGTACTTCACTGATGGTATTCCCGGAAGGTGCACGTACCTTTACCGGGCATATGGCCGATTTCAAGAAGGGAGCCTTCCTGCTTGCCGACCAATTGCAGCTTCCGGTCGTACCGCTGACCATCGACGGTTCTTTCGACATCCTGCCGCGCACCGGAAAAACGCTTTCCTGGCATCCCATGAAACTGACCATCCATCCGGCCATCTATCCCATAGGTATGATCTCTATTTTGATCCTGCTCCAGAAATATATCGAGAAAAAGCTTCGCGGAAAGCCAAGCAACCGGATTTTAAAGGCTTCATAGCTCGTAAAAACGCCTATCAATCTAGCCGGGAAAAGGGGGAGAATTGCATGATTCATATAGAACATCTTTCAAAAAAATTTGGAGATCTGGAAGTATTAAAGGACATTAACCTGGATGTAAACGAAGGTGAGGTTGTCTGTATCATCGGACCATCCGGTTCCGGGAAAAGTACATTTCTCCGATGCATCAATCAGCTGTAGGTAGCCACCAGCGGTGTTATTGAATACGAAGGCAAAAATATGCTGGAACCAAAGGCAGATATCCGGAGATTCCGGGAAGAAGTCGGCATGATATTTCAGAGCTTTAATTTATTTCCCATGATGAGTGTGCTGGATAATATTACGCTCGCACCGATTCTGACCGGTCATATGAAGAAACCGGAGGCTGAAAAGCTGGGAATGGAGCTGCTTGACAAGGTAGGTCTGGCAGATAAAGCCGATGTAAAGCCCGTCACTCTCTCAGGCGGACAGAAGCAGCGGGTTGCCATCGCCAGAGCACTGGCGATGCAGCCAAAAGCGCTCCTCTTTGACGAACCAACCTCCGCACTCGATCCAGAGCTGGTCGGAGAGGTTTTAAACGTCATGAAGGAGCTGGCAAAATCGGGAATGACGATGGTCATTGTCACGCATGAGATGAACTTTGCAAAAGATGTGTCAAACCGTATGATCTTTATGGATAAAGGTGTGATCGTGGAGGAGACGACACCGGAGTTATTATTTACTTCGACAAATCAGAGAACGAGGGAGTTCCTTGGAAAATATCATGACATGGCGTAGTGGTCGCATGTTTTGTATAAAAAATCATCTGTCCTGCATGGAAAAAAATATTTGACATCAAATGCGTGGATCAATATAATAAAGAACGGTAAAAAGATGTGAGATGTAATGTGAATCATAAACTCACATCTTTTTCTATGCTTTGAGAAATACTAGAAGAGAAAATGGAGGAACAGTGATGCAGAAAATCTGGGTATGTGGTGCCCGCGGTCAGATCGGACAGGCAGTGAATGATGTTGTGGATAAATTAGAATTTGAAATGTTAGATACAGATGTGGATGACCTTGATGTGACGGATACAGATGAAGTACTTCGTTTTGGCGAGATGAACCGCCCGGACATTATCATCAATTGTTCCGGTATGACGGATATCAGTTCCTGTGAGGAAAATCCTTCGCAGGCGTTTAAAGTAAATGCACTGGGAGCCAGAAATCTGGCGATCGTTGCAGCAAAAATGCAGGCAAAAATGGTACAGCTTTCCACAGATGACGTGTTTGACGGCAGGAGTACAGAGCCTTACACGGAATTTGACCTTGTAAATCCGGGAACAGTTTACGGAAAGTCCAAGCTTGCGGGGGAAAACTATGTGAAAGAATTCACAACCAAACATTTTATCGTGCGAAGCACCTGGGTGTATGGACTGAAAAGC
>OKRY01004001.1_pt1 | contig 10538 bp, 8 predicted proteins | sample 1601121 | NCBI WGS metagenome assembly OKRY01 (sample SAMEA3541546, study PRJEB24748) | human gut metagenome | biome: human gut; feature: human-associated habitat; material: faeces | place: China | collected 2012
AAGAAGACAGCATAATCGTATATGTGACAACCAAAGAAGAGGTGACTAGTTTTAGTCCCTACCATAGTGCCGAAAAATTAGATGACATTCTCTTCTTCTAAGCCTTTATAGGCCTGCAATCATATGGTACAATATAGATAGTGTTTCCAGTAGGTCCTACATCTTGTGTCTCAAACAACTGTCTAGAGCACAAGATATGGGGATATAAACCTATTTACCTCGAGAGGGGACGGAAACGGATACCCCACCTAGTACTGATAGCGTTAGTACTGAGATATAAACCTATTTACCTCGAGAGGGGACGGAAACCAAAGAATGTCATTAAGTTGTGTATTAGTAATACCTTCAGGGATATAAACCTATTTACCTCGAGAGGGGACGGAAACGTAGTACCCCTCTTTTTCTTCGGCATGAGTTTTCTGATATAAACCTATTTACCTCGAGAGGGGACGGAAACAGCCCCAAGCTGATTTTATTGTTTGTGTTTGTCATTGATATAAACCTATTTACCTCGAGAGGGGACGGAAACCGTCCAAATCGATTATCAATCTTCATCATTTTAGGTTGGATATAAACCTATTTACCTCAAGAGAGGACGGTAACAATGATGACGCTACTAACCATCCAATCAATACCATGTTATAAGCCTATCTATCTCGGGAGGGGACGGAAACCAAGTATCAGAAAGGACAGCGTTGTTCAAAACTTGACGGATATAAGCCTATTCACCTCGCGAGGGGACGGAAACCTATTTGAATCTGTTTCTAGTTTTCCATTCAATGAAGGATATAAACCTATATACCTCGCGAGGGGACGGAAACAGTTTTATAGGCATAGATATATGATCGTCTGTTTTGACCAATATAAACCTATATGCCTCGCGAGAGGACGGAAACACATATAAGATAATAGCTCTTAATAATTGCCTTTGTTTGATATAAACCTATTCACCTCGCGAGGGGACGGAAACACCTCAAATTCAGCATTACGTTTCATAATTTTCCTGATATAAACCTATCCACCTCGAGAGGGGACGGAAACAATCTTCTGAAAGTACCTTTGTTATACTTATAAGTTTGATATAAACCTATATACTTCGAGAGGGGACGGTAACGCGACAACATAGCTACTCATGGCAGTTTCCTCTTTTGATATAAACCTATATACCTCGAAAGGGGACGGAAACGCGATTGCTGAAAGTGTTGTAATTTTAGATGTTTGATATAAACCTGTTTACCTCGAGAGGGGACGGAAACCTATCCCGCCAAAAATCAAGCATGTCTGCGACTTCTGATATAAACCTATTTACTCGGGAGGGGACGTAAACGATCAAATGATGCTGTCAAAATATCTGACTGAGTGAGATATAAACCTATCTACCTCGAGAAGGGACGGTAACTGTTGTATTCATCACGATAATCATTGAAACCATCGATATAAACCTATGTACCTCGCGAGGGGACGGAAACCACTAATAAACGCTTCTTGTCGTTTGAGCTCTTCGGCTGATATAAACCTATCCACCTCGCGAGGGGACGGAAATTCATAGCTTCATAAACCGTCCACCAGAATTTATCAGTTTGATATAAACCTATTTACCTCGAGAGGGGACGGAAACTCAGTATTAGTGAAAGATATACTTCATTCAGTTACGCGATATAAACCTATTTACCTCGAGAGGGACGGTAATACTCTTTTATTTTTTACGGTATACATAATTTTCCTGATACAAAGCTATCACCTCGCAAGGGGACGGTAACCATACGGAGCTACCTGACGACCCTCAGCATAATCTGATATAAACCTATATACCTCGAGAGGGGACTTTTTTGAAAATTTTGAAAATAGTCTTGACACCGCTTCCAGAAAGTGTTAGACTAAAAGCACATTAAGGGCGCCCCAATGAGGTGAAAAGTACTTTCAGCTTTTGGGGTTTTTTCATACAAAGATGAAGGAGTCGAATGAAAAAATTAGTATTTACTTTTAAAAGGATCGACCATCCTGCACAAGATTTGGCTGTAAAATTTCATGGCTTCTTGATGGAGCAATTGGATAGTGACTATGTTGATTATCTGCATCAGCAGCAAACAAATCCCTATGCGACCAAGGTAATCCAAGGGAAAGAAAACACGCAGTGGGTCGTACATCTGCTCACAGATGACCTCGAGGATAAAGTTTTTATGACCTTATTACAGATTAAAGAGGTGTCCTTAAACGACCTGCCTAAGCTCAGTGTCGAAAAAGTTGAGATTCAGGAGTTGGGAGCAGATAAACTCTTAGAGATTTTCAATAGTGAGGACAATCAAACCTATTTTTCAATCATTTTTGAGACTCCAACAGGTTTCAAATCTCAAGGTTCTTACGTCATTTTCCCGACTATGCGTTTGATTTTTCAAAGTTTGATGCAAAAGTATGGAAGGTTGGTTGAAAATCAGCCTGAAATTGAAGAGGATACCTTAGATTACCTATCTGAACACAGCACTATCACGAATTATCGCTTGGAGACCAGTTATTTCAGGGTGCACGGGCAACGAATCCCTGCCTTTAGGGGAAAGTTAACCTTTAAAGTCCAAGGCGCTCAAACTCTAAAAGCTTATGTCAAAATGCTTCTAACATTCGGTGAATATTCAGGTCTTGGCATGAAAACGAGTCTCGGTATGGGAGGGATAAAGCTTGAAGAAAGAAAAGATTGATTTATTTTACGGAGCTCTTTTGCATGATATCGGAAAGGTCATTCAAAGGGCGACAGGAGAACGAAAAAAACACGCCTTGGTGGGCGCGGATTGGTTTGATGAGATTGCTGATAATCAGGTTATTTCCGATCAAATTAGATATCACATGGCTAACTACCAGAGTGATAAACTTGGAAATGACCATCTCGCTTACATAACTTATATCGCTGATAACATTGCTTCTGGTGTTGACAGAAGACAGTCAAATGAGGAGAGCGATGAGGATGCATCAGCTAAGATTTGGGATACTTATACAAACCAGGCTGATATTTTTAATGTTTTTGGAGCGCAAACGGATAAACGCTACTTTAAACCGACGGTTCTAAACTTGAAATCTGAACCTAACTTTGCGTCGGCAACCTATGAACCCTTCTCAAAAGGTGATTATGCGGCGATTGCGACTCGTATCAAAAATGAATTGGCAGAATTTGAGTTTAACCAAGCACAAATTGATTCTTTGTTAAATCTGTTCGAAGCAACCCTCTCTTTTGTGCCATCCTCAACAAATACTAAGGAAATCGCTGATATTTCACTTGCTGAGCATAGTCGTTTGACGGCAGCTTTTGCTTTGGCTATCTATGATTACTTGGAAGATAAAGGTCGTCATAACTATAAAGAGGACTTATTTACTAAAGCATCAGCTTTTTATGAGGAAGAAGCTTTTCTCCTCGCTAGCTTTGACTTATCAGGAATTCAAGACTTCATCTACAATATAGCGACGAGTGGTGCTGCTAAGCAATTGAAGGCTAGATCTTTGTATCTTGACTTTATGAGTGAGTATATAGCAGATAGTTTACTTGATAAACTAGGTCTTAATCGAGCTAACTTGCTCTATGTCGGTGGGGGACACGCTTACTTTGTCCTAGCTAATACTGAAAAAACGGTAGAAACACTCGTTCAATTTGAAAAAGATTTCAATCAATTTTTATTGGCAAATTTCCAAACCAGATTATATGTTGCCTTTGGATGGGGAAGCTTTGCGGCTAAAGATATCATGAGCGAACTGAACTCACCTGAAAGCTATAGACAGGTCTACCAAAAGGCTAGTCGCATGATTTCTGAGAAAAAAATCTCAAGGTATGATTATCAAACCCTTATGTTGTTGAACAGGGGCGGTAAATCTTCTGAAAGAGAGTGCGAGATTTGTCATTCTGTTGAGAATTTAGTTTCTTATCATGACCAAAAAGTGTGTGACATTTGTCGAAGCTTGTATCAGTTTTCTAAAGAGATTGCCCATGACCATTTCATTATCACTGAAAATGAAGGGCTTCCTATTGGTCCTAATGCCTTTCTTAAAGGTATTGCATTTGAAAAGCTAAGCCAAGAAGATTTTTCCCGTGTCTATGTCAAAAATGACTATAAGGCTGGTACGGTCAAGGCAACCCATGTTTTTGTTGGAGATTACCAGTGTGATGAAATTTACAATTATGCTGCCTTATCTAAAAACGAAAATGGGTTAGGTATTAAACGTTTAGCTGTTGTACGTCTTGACGTGGATGATTTGGGAGCTGCTTTTATGGCCGGCTTCTCTCAACAAGGAAATGGGCAATATAGTACCTTATCACGATCAGCCACTTTTTCTCGAAGCATGAGTCTTTTCTTCAAGGTTTATATTAACCAGTTTGCTAGTGATAAGAAGCTCTCTATCATCTATGCCGGTGGGGACGATGTTTTTGCCATTGGCTCTTGGCAAGATATTATTGCCTTTACTGTTGAACTCCGTCAGAACTTCATTAAATGGACAAATGGAAAACTAACACTCTCAGCTGGTATCGGTCTGTTTGCCGATAAGACCCCTATTAGCTTGATGGCACATCAAACAGGGGAGCTAGAAGAAGCAGCCAAAGGCAATGAGAAAGATAGTATTTCACTCTTTAGTTCCGACTATACCTTTAAATTTGACCAGTTTATCGCTAATGTTTACGACGATAAGTTAGAGCAGATTCGTTATTTCTTTAATCACCAAGATGAACGAGGTAAGAATTTCATTTATAAATTGATTGAATTGCTTCGAAATCATGATCGTATGAATATGGCACGTTTAGCTTATTATTTAACACGACTTGAAGAATTGACGCGTGAAACAGACAGAAATAAATTTAAAACATTTAAGAATTTATTCTATTCTTGGTACACAAATAAGGATGATAAGGATAGAAAAGAAGCAGAGTTAGCCTTGCTTCTCTATATCTATGAGATTAGAAAGGATTAGGATATGACAATCTTGACTGATGAGAATTACGTTGATATTGCAGAAAAAGCAATTTTAAAACTAGAAAGAAATACTAGGAACAGAAAGAATCCGGATGCTTTCTTTCTAACAACAAGTAAACTCAGAAACTTGCTGAGCTTAACAAGTACACTTTTTGACGAGAGCAAGGTCAAAGAGTATGATGCTCTCCTTGATCGTATCGCTTATTTAAGAGTACAATTTGTCTATCAAGCAGGTCGAGAGATTGCGGTAAAAGATTTGGTAGAAAAAGCTCAAATTCTTGATGCTCTTAAGGAAATCAAAGATAGAGAGACACTTCAAAGATTTTGTAGATATATGGAAGCACTAGTAGCCTATTTCAAGTTTTATGGAGGTAAAGATTAATGACATTCGCTAAGATTAAATTTTCAGCTCAAATTCGTTTAGAGACAGGCCTCCATATTGGTGGAAGCGATGCTTTTGCGGCCATTGGTGCAATTGATTCGCCTGTTATTAAAGATCCTATTACCAACCTACCTATCATTCCTGGTTCAAGTCTCAAAGGAAAAATGAGAACGCTTCTTGCCAAGGTTTATAATGAAAAGGTAGCTGAAAAACCTAGCGACGACAGTGATATTCTAAGTCGTTTATTTGGGAATAGTAAAGATAAACGATTCAAAATGGGACGCTTGATTTTTCGTGATGCCTTCTTGTCAAACGCTGATGAGCTAGACTCTCTTGGGGTAAGAAGTTATACAGAAGTAAAATTTGAAAATACAATTGACCGTATCACTGCCGAAGCCAATCCAAGACAAATTGAACGTGCTATTCGTAACAGTACCTTTGATTTCGAGTTGATTTATGAGATTACAGACAAGAATGAAGATCAAGTCGAGGAAGATTTCAAAGTGATTCGAGATGGTTTAAAACTGCTTGAACTTGATTATCTTGGAGGTTCTGGATCTCGAGGTTACGGTAAGGTTGCTTTTGAAAACCTCAAAGCTACTACCGTATTTGGAAATTATGATGTTAAAACATTGAATGAACTTTTAACTGCGGAGGTCTAATATGACCTATAAAATGTATATCATGACCTTTCAGAATGCTCATTTTGGTTCGGGCACTCTTGATAGCTCAAAATTAACATTCTCAGCAGACCGTATCTTCTCAGCCCTAGTGCTAGAAGCCCTAAAAATGGGAAAACTCGATGCATTTCTTGCGGAAGCCAACCAAGATGATTTCACGCTCACAGATGCCTTTCCATTTCAATTTGGTCCCTTTTTGCCAAAGCCTATCGGTTATCCCAAACATGACCAAATTGATCAATCCGTTGATGTCAAAGAGGTTCGCCGTCAAGCAAAATTGTCTAAGAAACTGCAATTTCTTGCTCTAGAAAATGTTGACGATTATCTCAATGGAGATTTATTTGAAAATGAAGAGCATGCTGTCTTTGATACTGTGACAAAAAATCAACCACATGAGGATGGCAATCTTTATCAGGTTGCTACAACCAGATTTTCAAACGATACCTCGCTTTACGTTATCGCAAACGAATCTGATTTGCTTAATGAGTTGATGACTAGTCTTCAGTATTCAGGTCTTGGTGGAAAGCGTTCAAGTGGTTATGGTCGTTTTGAGTTAGATATTCAAAATATCCCACTAGAATTATCAGATAGACTGACTAAGAATCATTCCGATAAAGTGATGACCCTTACGACAGCACTTCCTGTAGATGCTGACCTTGAAGAAGCAATGGAAGATGGTCATTACTTATTGACTAAATCAAGTGGTTTTGCATTTAGTCATGCTACCAATGAGAATTATCGTAAACAGGATCTTTACAAATTTGCTTCTGGTTCAACTTTTAGTAAAACATTTGAAGGGCAGATTGTCGATGTGAGGCCACTTGATTTTCCACATGCTGTTTTAAATTATGCTAAACCACTCTTCTTTAAATTGGAGGTATAAAAATGAAAAATGACTATAGAACATTTAAATTGAGCCTCCTGACACTTGCTCCAGTTCATATTGGCAATGGAGAGAAATATACCTCTAGAGAATTTATCTATGAAAATAAGAAGTTTTACTTTCCTGACATGGGGAAATTCTATAATCAAATGGTAGAGAAGAGGCTTGCTGAAAAGTTTGAGGCATTTCTAATTCAAACTCGTCCAAATGCACGTAATAACCGTCTTATTTCTTTCTTAAATGATAACCGAATTGCAGAGCGTTCTTTTGGAGGTTATAGTATCTCTGAAACAGGTTTAGAATCGGACAGAAATCCTAATTCAGCCGGAGCTATTAACGAAGTTAATAAGTTTATTCGTGATGCTTTTGGTAATCCCTACATTCCTGGTAGCTCATTAAAAGGTGCTATTCGAACTATTTTAATGAATACTACACCTAAGTGGAATAATGAAAATGCAGTAAATGACTTTGGAAGATTTCCTAAAGAGAATAAAAACCTTATCCCTTGGGGACCGAAAAAAGGTAAAGAATACGATGATTTGTTTAATGCAATCCGTGTGAGTGATAGTAAACCTTTTGATAATAAGAGTCTTATCCTGGTCCAGAAATGGGATTATTCAGCGAAAACCAATAAGGCTAAACCACTCCCTTTGTATAGAGAATCAATTTCTCCATTAACAAAAATTGAATTTGAGATTACAACAACCACTGATGAAGCTGGAAGATTGATTGAAGAATTAGGTAAGAGAGCACAAGCGTTTTATAAAGACTATAAGGCATTTTTCCTATCTGAATTTCCCGATGATAAGATTCAAGCCAATCTACAATACCCAATTTATTTAGGTGCAGGGAGCGGTGCTTGGACAAAGACCCTATTTAAACAGGCTGATGGTGTTTTACAAAAACGATACAGTCGAATGAAAACTAAAATGGTTAAAAAAGGAGTTCTTAAGCTTACAAAAGCACCTCTTAAAACAGTTAAGATTCCATCTGGTAATCATTCATTAATCAAGAACCACGAGTCCTTTTATGAAATGGGAAAAGCTAATTTCATGATTAAGGAGATTGATAAATGAGAGTACTTATATCAGCTGTAGGTGACACAGACCCTTTTAGAAATTTTCATGATGGCGCCTTAATTCATATTGCAAGAAAATATCGTCCCGAAAAAGTTATATTGATTTTTTCAGAACATACTGCAAAAAAACAAGGTAATATTGAAAAAGCCTTGTTTTCTATTGCGCCTGATTATGAGCCTGAACTTATAATTCATGATTCCATTATTAGTGATAATGAGGTTCATATTTTTGATGTGATGTTTCAACGTTTCTCTGATATTTTGCAAGAATACTATACTACAGAAGATGAATTTATCTTAAATCTTTCTAGTGCAACACCTCAAATAAAATCTGCTCTATTTGTGATTAATCGTTTAAGTGGTATCAATGTCAAAGCGGTTCAAGTTTCTAGTCCTGAACACGCTTCAAACGAGAACATCGGTCATGATAATGATGAAAACATTGATGAACTCATCGAAGTCAATGAAGATAATAAAGTCAATTTTATTGACCGAACGATTGAAGATAATGCTGAGAAATTTAATCAGGCTCTCTTGAAGAAAACAGCTCGTGATTTTATCGAGAAGTTTGATTATAAGGCGGCATTAGACATCCTAGACCAATTATCAGATTTCCCAAATTTAAAAAATGTTCGAAAAGAAATCCGTGATATTGTAGAATGTCTGTCAAAACAAGATGTTCCGCAAGGGTTACGTCATAAAAAGTTTAACGAAGAAGAACAAAAAATTCTTAGTGCCTATTTGACTATTGAACTGCAAAGAGAACGTGGGAACGTAAGTGAAAGTTTTATACGAATAAAAAACTTAACGGAGTTTATTTTGGAAGACTATATTGAAAAAAGATACCACGGTTTAATTGATAATTATAGCGAAGATTATCAGAGATACTACCTCAATCTCTATGATTATAGTAAGCTCTTGAAAACCAAAAGAGAATTTGAACTTAGAAGAACAATTGCTCCAATTATTGAGATGAATTCTTCTAGAAATAAGGTTGCCCACAGCTTAAGTCCTTTGGATTCAGATGCAGTTAAACAATTAGGTATAGCTATGAAAACCTTAAAAACTCTAGTGAGAGAACAATACCATTTTAGCCAGAGTGATTTTAAGTTTTATCAGGATTTGAATAAGAAATTATTGACTAAGTTGAACTAAAGAGGTGATCAAAATTTTAAATTTTAACCTCTGCTGTAGGAACAACCAATCCTATAAGTAATAATCACGATGCAGCTTTACTTCATATCGCAAGAAATTATAGACCTGACAAGATTGTCCTTGTATATAGTCAAGAAATGTTAGTCAAACAAGATTTGATAAATAAGGTTTTGCTCTCAATCGAAGGCTATAATCCTATCATTGAAATTGACTCTACAATCTTGAATAACGATGAAGTCTTTCTTTTTGATAAAATGTATGAAGTTATGGGGCTGATTGTTCAAAAGTATACTAATGACGATGATGAAATCATCTTAAACTTGTCATCAGGTACACCACAAATTATTTCAGCTCTCTTTGCCCTTAACCGTATCAATGACTATAACACTCAAGCAATTCAGGTTGCTACTCCCAAAAAGGGAGCAAACAAAGAATACAAAGATTTGACAGACTCTGAGATAGATGCTCTTATTGTGGAAAATCAAGATAATAGTCTAGATTTTGTTGACCGAAGTATTAAAGATAAATCTGAGAAATTTAGTCAAGCATTAGTCAAACGTCATCTTAGAAGTTTAATTGCTTCCTATGATTATCAAGCAGCAGAAGCGATAATCAATCGAAAAGAAGATACTAAATCACTTTCTAATATTAAAAAGATTCGTAAGAAAATAAGCGATTTTTCTCGTGTTTTCAAAAACCAATGCCTTCTTTCAGATATCCTATCGCTTCCTCTCGATGATTCCCAAAAGAAGGCATTGAATTACTATTTGATGATTGATGTTTTAAAAGAACGTGAGCATATTGCTGATGTCTTAATTAAAGCAAAATCACTAGCTGAATTTGTCATCGAAGAAACTATTAAAAAAGATCATGAGGGCTTAATCGTATTTGATGGCAATCCGCCAAAACTTAATCCCAATTTTCCTGATTGTGAGGCAATTTTAGATGATATTGATAAGAAAATGAAAAAATCTAGGGGTATTGAAGACACTGATGAACGCATTTTTTCAGTACAATCAACACTTAATCTATTATCTTACTTGAATATCCTTGAGTTTTATAACTATGATTCTCAGCTTCAGACGGCGATTAATGGCATTATAAATTTAAATAGTGAACGAAATAAAGTTGCTCACGGTTTGTCAGAAATTGATACGCGATTATTAAGTCGTAAGAAGTTAAAACAACTTTCTGAAAACTTGCGATTGCTTCTAGTTGATTGTTTGGGTATTGATTCAAGCTATTTTAACTACTATGACAAACAAAATGAAGAACTTATAAAGATGCTTGAATAGATATTTGGGTGTCATCCCCCTTTGACATTCCCTTATAAAAGCGCTATAATAGAACAAATTGAACGAACCTTTAATCGAGTCCAGAGAGGCGAGAAAGGTGTACTGAGATGCTACGGCAT
>OKRY01004003.1_pt1 | contig 10537 bp, 5 predicted proteins | sample 1601121 | NCBI WGS metagenome assembly OKRY01 (sample SAMEA3541546, study PRJEB24748) | human gut metagenome | biome: human gut; feature: human-associated habitat; material: faeces | place: China | collected 2012
GCCTTCTTTCTTCGTTGCCGTTGCATTCCAGCCTTTACCCGCAAGTTCTTTCACTGCGTATAACTGACTACCATTTACTGCATCTTTCGATGTGCTCGTTACATCACCATCTTGAACATTGGTTACTTTCTTATCACCAGCATTGATACCATCTGTCGTTACAGCCACATCGCCAGCTTTTAAGCCATCTTTATTTAAAGCGACATTATCACCCACTTTCACACCGTCATTATTCATCACGGTATCTCCAGCGGTTACACTATCAACTTTAATGTCTTTAGCTAAGTTGAACGTTACATTGTGACCATCTTTAGTGATATTGATGTTCTTATCTGTATTATTCAAATCAACGATATCGCCAGGTTTCACATTAGAAGAATCTGCACCATTCGCTGTTAAATTCCAACCTTTGTTAGCCACCTCTTCTACTTTCTTAAGCTGTGAAACATTTACCGCATCAGTATCAGCTTCACCTGGTTTTAAGCCAGTAATTTTCTTATCACCCATATCAATGCCTTTGTTATTGATAGTTACACCACCAACGTCAGCACTATCTAGGTCTTTCAGATCTTTGGCTAATTTCACATTTAATGTGCCATCACCGTCAGATTCAACACCAATATTGTTATCTGATAATGTGCCTGTTGCACCACCTTTTACAAAAATTTGCTCACCTAAACGACGCTCAAAGTTCTTCGCAGTATTGTCACCACCAAAGGTTAACGCTTTAAAGGCTTGCTCTGCAGTTTGATTGATCGCATCATTCACATTATTAACTGTGGTGCCATTTACGGTAATTGGCGCTTTAGTCACGCTAACATCACCTGCTTTCAAACCATCTTTATCAATTTTGGTATCGCCCGTAGTTACACTATCAACGTTGATATCTTTCGATAAAGCAATCTTAACTTTGTCATCTTCAACCTTAGTGCTGATATTTTTATCTGCACCAACAACCTCAACCGTTTCACCTAATGGTTTCTTCACTGAATTACCATCTTGAGCAGTTACCCCAAAACCTTTTGTCGTGAGGTTATTAATAGTTTTATAAAGTTGGCTACCATTTACTGCATCTTGTGATGTTTCATTTACATCACCTGCTGCTACGTTGCTAATTTTCTTATTACCAGCATTAACACCTGATTTAGTTACACTCGGCCCGCCATTAACAGTTAAACCATCGTTATTGATAGTCGTATCGCCTGCTTTGACGCTAGTAACGTTAAGCACTTTGTTTAACTTAACTTGAACACCATTAGGCTTCGCTTCAGTCGTAATATTATCATCACCTGTAATCTCAACTTCATCGCCCAATTTTTTCACATTTGATTTGCGGCTATCACCAGTGAATGTTAAACCTTTTGTAGTAACCGTTGTATTTGCATCTACACCTTGTTTGATCTCATCTTTTGTTTTTTTAGATAAATCAAGATGATAGTTAGTTACAGAAGCATCCCCAACATTTTGGGCTCCTTTATTTTCTACAGTTAACGCATCGGTTGTCGTTACATTTGCAGAGGTATCTACACTATCTACTTTATAAATAGTTTGCCCGTTTGCACCGGTTTCTGACGTAACACTTGTATTTTTACCCGCCTTAACTTCTGTTTTAGCTGCATTTTTAGCTGCATTTAACTGAGAAACATTGACTGCATCACTTGGAGCTGTTCCATTTGCCACATTGGTGATTTTCTTATCACCGGCATTAACCCCTGCATCTTTATCGATTGAAATAGGACCAACATCAACATGGTCAAAACTTACCTTATTACTTGTTGAAATAGTAAATTCCTTACCATTTTGAGAAATAGATATATTTTTACCATCAATAAATTTAACAGTATTGCCAGCCTTAACTGCTTCTTTAGTATTGTCATTTGCAACAACATTCCAATAAGTATTGTTGATTGCATCTGCAACAGAAGTTGCTGTCACTGGAGCATCCCCGTTAGCTGGTGTATTAACTTGTCCATCGTTACCAGCAGAAATCGTGGTTGTATTCACATCCACTTTGAAGGTTTTGACGCCATTCACATCTCGGCTACTTGCGGTCGTATTTTTGCCATTTTCAATATCAACTAAGCCTTTAATCACATTTTTGCCATCAGGGTTAATATTATCTAGGCTTTGATTTGCGGCATTATCAATTTTATTTTTCGTTGCAGTATCAATTTTTACTTCAATGCCATTTGCTTTAGCTTCTGTTTGCAAACCATTTGTACCAGTAATATTTAAACTTTGGGTAGCTAGATTCACTGAGCCAGTACCAGAATTGCCTGCAGTATTTAAGTTAATCGCATTAATTGCTGTATTTACTGCATCACCCGTAACAACTTTATTATCGCCGGCAACAACCGTATTAGATTTATTTAATCTAAATACAATATTATCTGTATCTGCAGCACTCGTGATATCTGCACCATCACCTTTGATAGCGAGTGAATCACCTAATTTTTTCGTAGTACTTCCAGTATTACCAGTAAATGTAATTGGTTTATTACGTACACTATTAATTGCATCTACAACATCACCAGCATTTGCAATCGCATTTCTATTTGGAGTAGAAGCATTACTTCCCGCATCAGAAGAAATCGTCGTAGTATTTACATTAAACGTCACATCAGTTCCATTTGCTGTTTTCGTTACAACTGCGGTTGTTTGTGCGCCATTTTTAAAATTAACTACATTATTATTGTTAATTCTCGCTTTAGAAGCATTATTTTCTAATACATTAAAACCACTGTTGTTTAGTACCGTGTAAAGTTGTGAACCATTGATTGCATCCGTTGAAGTAGCAGAAAGACGACCTGCTGCTACATTGTGGATTTGACGCTCTTCTCCAGCCTTACCGACAGAAACAGCTCCCCCCATCGTAGATGAGCTTGCCGCAAATCTAATCGTTGTATCTGCACCAGCAGCATCTTTAAATGTTGCACTTGAAGATGTTGCATCAAATGCATTTGAACCCGCTTCAGAATGAGAACCTAAAGCAACAGAACGATATGCATTACTTTTAGCATGTGGCCCCAAAGCAACAGCACTGTTCGCACTTGCATTAGCAAGTGAACCTAACGCTACTGCATCTTGCTCAATGGCTTTAGCCGTATAACCTAATGCTATAGTTGCACGTTGTCTTGCTTCTGAATAAGCCCCTTGAGAAATTGCAAAAGCCTCTTTTGCACTTGCTGAATATCCAGTTGCAATAGAATGTTCTACAGCCGCATTCGACTGTTCTCCCATTGCAATAGAAAATCGCCCTGATGCATTTGAACCTAAACCAAATGCCATAGATGAATAAGCAGTAGCACGACTTGCTCCCCCCATCGCAATGGTGTTATTACTGCTACCAACAGCGCCATCACCAAAAGCTAATGCGTTTATCCCCGAAGCATTAGCATTAGTACCTAAAGCTATTGAGTTTACTGCTGAGGTTTTAGCATTCCACCCTAATGAAATAGTATTAGGTTGGCTGGCTTGTGAATTTAAGCCCATAGCAATGCCACGATCAGCTGTTGAACTTGCATTAGGTCCAATTGCAATCGCATCTGTTGCACTCGCCCCATCATTATTGCGGTTTTGTGCTACACTAGACTTCACAGAAAAATAACGAATTTTTTCTAATGAACTGAGAACTCCATACAATTGAGAACCATTAATTGCATCAGTAGAATTTGAAGATATGTCACCTGGCGCAACGTTAATTAATTGACGTTCAAAACCTTTAGAACCAAAAGAAACGACATCACCGGCATCAACACGTGATCCACCAGCCCACGTATAAGTTTCACCTAAAATAGTACGAGTCGCATAGGCTCTTCCTTCTTCGTCAGTTTTAGAGGCCGTACCGATAGCAACGGAATTGAGCTTATCCGCTTTAGCTCCTACGCCAAGCGCTACTGAACCAAATGCGCTAGCTTTTGATTTAGTTCCTAAAGCAGTAGATAAATCAGCTGTCGCTTCAGATTGAACACCGAGTGCAACAGACGCCTCACCAGATACTGTATCCTTATATGATAAGGCATTCATAGTATCCCCTGTCATTCGATTATAGATTTCTCGAAGGGTTTTATTATTTAGATCATACTCTCCAGTTTTCACACCAGCGTCGTTATAATCTATAAATTTATCAGTCCCCACATATCTTTTCGAACCGGCCTGATCAAGATCGTCACCACCAATAGCAACTGAGGAATTACCATCTGCTCGAGTGTTTCCACCAATAGAGATTGATTGATCGCCCTTAGCCCAAGCACTTAAGATTCGACTTCCAGGAGTTATACTCCCACCAGAAGAGCCAATCGCAATTGACTGATTGACTTGACGATCCTTTTGTCCAACCTGCGCTCCAGCACCAATAAGAATATTATAGTTGCCAGCGGTCGAACCTAGAGTACCGGCGCCCTTACCAATTGCAATACCATTTATATACGGGTTTTTGGCACTGTTTCCTACTGTGATAGTATCAGAGCTCGTTGCAGTTGAATTACTATCACCAATAGCAATGCCATCACCACCAGAACGGTCATTAGGAGCAGAATAAACATTACTATCGACCACGCCTCCAGCAAAAAATTTAGCTTGTACTTGGGAAGCGCCCCCCATCATACACATGGTAAAAATAGATAATTTAAAAAGGTTTACCACGTTTGACTTTTTCATTTCTGAGCTGAGCTTTCCTCTATTTCTTGCGAGTTCAGAAACTACTACAAAAGATTGAGTCACATTATTCCAAATAATTTTAAAAACTTTGTTCATAAAAAATCACCAATATAAAGTTAAAGAAGGAAATTGAATATATGTATAAATTTTCAACAAAAAATAAACGTTCGTATTATAAGGTAATTAAACTTAAGAGCAAGACATCGTTAGGTAATAAATTAAACAAAAAATTCTCCCCATACCAAATAAAATACCCCTTTAGGGGTATTTTATTTGGAAATATTGATCAACCTCAAATTTTTGAAAAAAAACCGTATAAAAACTACTACTTTTTGGTATCTTATGCTTGCACTGAACTATTTTTATGAGTGAATTCAAAAGCTTAATAGGAATTGTTTGCATTTAAAATTGTTTTTTTATTCTTTCCTAATGGAGTGATTATCGTGAACGCATTGAGAAAAAGCCTCGTTTGGGCGACTTCTTTCGCAGCTTTAGGTGTATATAATTCAGCGATGGCTGAAATGGTATATAAGCCTGTTGAACAACCTGTGGAAGCACCAAATCCTAACTTAAAAATCGAAGCAGTGAATGAAAAATTCGCTGAGAAATATCCTAGCCAATTCAATTCGTGGAAAGCGACTGAAAAAGGCGACAAAATCATCTATGCAGATGAACAAGATCCACGCTTAATCGTGTTATGGGGCGGTTATGCTTTTGCGAAAGAATATAACGCACCTCGTGGTCACGTTTATGCGGTAAAAGACGTACGTGATATTTTACGTACCGGCGCACCAAAAACTGCGACTGATGGCCCACAACCAATGGCATGTTGGACTTGTAAAGGTCCAGACGTTCCACGTTTAATCGCGGAATGGGGTGAAGATGGCTACTTTGGTGCTAAATGGGCTAAAGGCGGCGCAGAAATTGTAAACTCAATCGGTTGTGCTGACTGTCACGATACTACATCAAAAGACTTTGCAGAAGGTAAACCTGCATTACGTATTGCTCGTCCACACGTTCTTCGTGCGTTAGATCACTTAAATAATGCACTTCAAGCAAAAGCAAAAGCTGAAGGTAAAGAACAAGCTAACTTAAGCTTTAACACAGCTGCTCGCACTGAAAAACGTGCTGAAATCTGTGCAAACTGTCACGTTGAATACTACTTCGCGGGCGACTTAAAACAAGTAACCTTCCCGTGGAACAACGGTCAAACTGTTGATGACATCGAAAAATACTACGATGATATCGGTTTCAGTGACTGGACTCACTCTCTTTCTAAAGCACCAATGTTAAAAGCGCAACACCCTGACTTTGAAATTTGGTCTTTAGGTATGCACGGTAAAAACGGCGTAACTTGTATCGACTGTCACATGCCTAAAGTACAAGGTAAAGACGGTAAAGTTTACACTGACCACCAAATCCAAAACCCATTCGATGCATTTGATAGCACTTGTGCAAACTGTCACGATCAAAGCAAAGAAAAACTTAAAGACATCGTCGCTTCACGTAAAAAAGAAGTGAAAGATGTAATGGGTCGCTTAGAAGATCAAGTTGTTCGCGCTCACTTTGAAGCGAAAGCGGCATGGGATGCAGGTGCAACTAAAGAAGAAATGGAACCTGCTTTAATGGATATCCGTCACGCACAATGGCGTTGGGACTACTCTGCAGCAAGCCACGGTGGCCACATGCACGCACCTGATGTAATGCTTCGCGTATTAGGTTCTGGTTTAGATAAAGCAGCGGATGCGCGTGCTAAACTTGCAGCAATCTTAACTAAACATGGCGTGAAAACTCCGGTTGAAGTACCAGATATTTCTACAGCTGATAAAGCATGGAAAGTAATGGGTATTGATATCGAGAAAGAACGTAAAGCGAAAAAAGAATTCTTAGAAACTGTTGTACCTCAATGGGTAAAAGAAGCGAAAGCCAATGGCAAATTAGCTGAAGATACCGCAACAAAACAATAAAAAAAGAACCGCACTTTGTAACTAAAGTGTCGAAGTGCGGTCATTTTTAACCATATATTTGAGGTAATCAGAATGAATTTAACTTCTTTAATCAGCAAATCGGCAAAATCCCTTGCATTGCTTGCAATGCTTGCGGCAATGCCAATGGCTGCTAGTGCGGAAGAGATGGCAAAAACACCTGCCTCTCAACTCACTTATGAGCCACAATTGGATAACCAACGTGATCCAAACCAATATTGTGCAAAATGTCACAAATTTGACAAAGTTGATAAAAACCAAACTTTAGATCAATCTGGTGGTGAATTACACTTTGGTAAATTCCACGGCGCACACTTAAATCAAAAAAGCCCTAACACAGGTAAACCAATTAACTGTGTAAACTGTCACGGTAATATTTCGGAAGATCACCGTCGTGGTGCAAAAGATGTGATGCGTTTTGATGGCGATATCTTTGGTGATAAAAAACCAATGTATACCGCGCAAGAACAAAACCAAGTTTGTTTTGCTTGTCACCAACCTGCAAAACTTCGTGAAAAACTTTGGGCGCACGATGTTCACGCAATGAAATTGCCTTGTGCAAGCTGCCACACATTACACCCGAAAGATGATGCGATGAAAGGTATTCAACCGAAAAATCGTGTGAAACTTTGTGTAGATTGCCATAGCGAACAACAAAAACGCAAAGCGGCAAAAGACGCACAATCACAAACGCAATCAACCGAACAAAAGGATAAATAATGACAGCTTGTTCACGCCGAAACTTTGTTTCCGGCATGGGGGCATTAATCCTTATGACGGGGACATCAGTTACCTCTTTAGCGAAAGAGGAAAAGGCGGATAAACCGAAACGCTATGCAATGGTACACGACGAAACAGCTTGTATCGGCTGTACCGCTTGTATGGATGCTTGTCGTGAAACAAACCACGTTCCTGAAGGCGTTTCACGTTTGGAAATTCTCCGTAGTGAACCTTACGGCGAATTCCCAAATCAAGAATACGAGTTTTTCCGTCAATCTTGCCAACACTGTACAAACGCCCCTTGCGTGGCAGTTTGTCCAACCGGTGCATCATTTATTGATCCTGAAACAGGTATCGTAGATGTGCATAAAGACCTTTGTGTAGGTTGCCAATATTGTGTTGCAGTTTGTCCTTACCGCGTACGTTTCATTCACCCAGTACACCGTACTGCGGATAAATGTAACTTCTGTCGCGATACAAACTTAGCAGCTGGCAAACAACCTGCTTGTGTAGAAGCTTGTCCAACCAAAGCATTAACCTTTGGTGATATGAATGACCCAAGCAGTGCTGTTTCCCGCAAAGTGAAAGAAAATCCGGTTTATCGCACTAAAGTGGAATTAGGTACTCAACCAAATCTTTACCATATTCCATTCCAACACGGGGAGCCAAGAAGATGACATTAGATTATCCTGTTCCGTTTCACACACCTAATTTGGTGTGGGATTCAACAATCGCTATCTATTTGTTCTTACTTGGTATTTCTTCCGGTGCGGTACAATTAGCGATTGCTTATAAACGTAGTAACAAATTAGAAAATCCAAGCAAAAACTGGATTATCCGAGCAGCCGCCGTTTTAGGTTCTGTGCCAACATTAATTGGTTTAACCCTATTAATTTTCCACTTGGCACGTCCTTGGACATTCTGGAAATTGATGTTTAACTATCAATTCAACTCTGTAATGTCTATGGGGGTAATGTTATTCCAAGTTTATATGCTGTTCTTGGTATGTTGGTGTGCGGTTATCTTCAAAGAAGATATCATGGCGTTCATTCAACGTTTTATGCCAAAACTTGGCTTTGTCGGTAAAATTATCAATGTATTAGAACGTTTAACTGGTCCTGTAGAAATCATTCTCTTCATCTTAGCTGCTGTGCTAGGGGCTTATACCGGTTTCTTACTTTCAGCATTGATCAGTTACCCAATGTTAAATAACCCTGTTCTACCAGCGTTATTCTTGGCTTCAGGTACCTCTTCCGGTATCGCTGCAACCTTCTTATTTATCCTTATCGCAGGTAAATTAAAAGGTGATAGCCATGAATCACACTTCATTCACAAATTCGAAGTGCCAATTATGGTAACTGAACTTGGTTTATTAATCTGTTTCTTTGTTGGTCTACACTTTGGTGGCGGTCAGAAAGTAGTTGCATTACACAATGCACTTTCCGGCTTCTGGGGGGCTGTATTCTGGATTGGGGTATTCTTAATTGGTATCATCATTCCTCTACTTGCGAACCTTGCAGTAAAAGACAACTTAAAATACAACAAGAACTTTATTATCCTTGTGTCAATCTTCGACTTAATCGGGGTTCTCTGCTTACGTTACTTCATCTTGTATGCAGGACAACTTACCGTTGCGTAAGGATAAACTTCTTATTTAATCAAAAGGCGTATACAATACGCCTTTTGTTTATTTAAAAGACTAAAGTGCGGTTAATTTTACGTATGTTTTTCATGCTTAAAATTAACCTTATTTTGTCAAATACAACCATTAATACTGAAGAATACTATGCTCCCCGAATTCGGATTTCTATCACTACTCTTCGCTACTACCGCAGCACTCTTACTTTCTATCGTGCCGCAAATTGGTATTTGGCGAAATAAACCCTCTCTCACCAACACGGCTTGGGGATTAAGTTATTGTTTCGGTATTTTTACAAGCGTTTCAATCGGTATTCTTGCCTACTCTTTTGCAACAGATGACTTCACATTGGAATACGTGGCAGCGCACTCCAATTCTCAACTACCGACATTTTTTAAAGTCGCCGCCACCTGGGGGGGACATGAGGGCTCCATTTTATTTTGGCTTTTCACATTAAGTCTTTGGTTAGTGGCTTTTGCTTTTTTCTCTCGCAAAAATGACCGCACTTTTTCTGCACAAACCCTTTCTTTACTCGGCTTAATTTGTCTTGGGTTTTCTATTTTTATTTTGTTCTACTCCAATCCATTTGGACGTGCATTCCCTGCCCCTGCGGAAGGACGAGATCTCAACCCTATGCTGCAAGATATCGGCTTAATTTTCCACCCGCCGCTTTTATATGTGGGTTATGTGGGCTTTGCCGTTAACTTTGCCATGTCAATTTCTGCCTTGATCTTTAATCGTTCTGCACAAGCAATCGCGCGTGCAATGCGAGCCTGGGTTCTCGTCTCTTGGTTATTCTTAACACTAGGCATCGTACTCGGTGCATGGTGGGCATATTATGAATTAGGCTGGGGAGGCTGGTGGTTCTGGGACCCAGTAGAAAACGCCTCACTAATGCCGTGGTTATTGGGCCTTGCGCTTTTACACAGCTTAATGGTGACTGAAAAACAAGGTGCTTTCAGCTATTGGACAACACTTTTTTCCCTACTCGCTTTTGCATTCAGTGTATTAGGCACATTTATTGTTCGTTCAGGCGCATTAACATCAGTTCACGCTTTTGCCTTGGATAGTTCTCGCGGTTATGTATTATTGTTAATCTTCTTCTTACTAACTGTTGGTTCTCTGAGCTTATTTGCCCTACGCACAAATACCAATGAAAGTGCGGTCAAATTTCCACTCATTTCTAAAACCGGGGCAATTTTAGGCTTAAATATCGTATTGACTGTTGCCACCGTCAGTACCTTCTTAGGTACCTTCTATCCGATGCTTTTCCAAGCCATGAATTGGGGAAGTATTTCTGTGGGGGCCCCTTACTTTAATAGTATTTTCTTGCCATTGCTCACATTAGTACTTTTTGCTATGGCGGCGACGCTTTGCTTAAGCTGGTTTAAAGCCGATAAAAAACGCTTTTTCAAACGCTTGTTATTACTTATTCCCGCTGCAGTGATGGCTTATGGCATGATTTGGAATGCGCTGCAAAATGACAGTGCGTTACGTTTCCATTTCTTCGCTTATATATTACTTACCCTCGCTA
>OKRY01004017.1_pt1 | contig 10508 bp, 10 predicted proteins | sample 1601121 | NCBI WGS metagenome assembly OKRY01 (sample SAMEA3541546, study PRJEB24748) | human gut metagenome | biome: human gut; feature: human-associated habitat; material: faeces | place: China | collected 2012
GTCAGTTAGAAAATAAAGTGTTGTCATTCGAACGTATTGATACAGCAAAAGCATAAAGAGCGGTCAAAAATAGAAACAAATCGGGCAGTTTAAAAATTGCCCGATTTTTTATATGATTAAAGAAAATACTTTTATTTATGAGGCAATTATGTCCGAATCATCCTCCCTAAAATTCTATCTTGAATTATTACGTTTAATACCGAAAAACTATTCCATTAGCTCATTAGAATTGCGAGAGAAATTGCTCGCATTAGGTATTGAGCGTGATTTACGTAGTATTCAGCGTGCATTGAATACATTATGTGAGCAGTTTGAAATTGATTGCAATACCAATGATAAACTGTATAGCTATCGCTGGAAACCTGATGCGAAAGGCTTGGATATGCCAATTTTAAACGAACAACAATCGTTGGTGTTGATGTTGGCAAAACAATATTTAACCGGTATTTTGCCAACCAATATTATGCAATCAATGGACGGTTTTTTTAAACAGGCAGAATATAATTTAGCTTATGGCAAAAATCAGAAAAAGGAAGCCTCTGAGTGGTTGAATAAAGCCGGGATTGCTCCAACTAGCCAGCCATTATTACCTGCAAAGATTGATCCTGAAGTATTCAATAAAGTAAGTATTGCTCTTTATCATAATAAATACATTAACATGAGCTATCGTAAGAATGATGGAAATATACGTGATGCTCAAGTTAAACCTCTTGCATTAGTGCAGCAAGGTCCAAGTACTTATTTGGTGGTTCAATATGAGAGTGGAGCGATTAGACATCTTGCATTACATCGATTTATTTCAGTTAATGTCAGTACGATGCAATTTGAACGCCCGAAATTTAGTCTAAAAGCGCATATCGAAAGTCAAAACTTTGGCTTTAGCTCTGGTAGAAAGATTCGTTTAACTTTCCGCATTGATAAACAAACGGGCGGCTTTTTGACAGAAACCCCACTTTCAGCCGATCAACGCGTAAAAGATTGTGGTGATGAATATGAAATTTCAGCCACCGTGATTGAGAGCGCTATGCTGGAATGGTGGATTGCCCATTTTGGTGAAGATTACCAAGAAATTGACCGCACTTATTTAGACGAAAATGCCTAACGACATAAATTGTCGCTTCATCTTTTATCATTAAGTCATCAACAGAGAGGGCATTAAAATGAAGAAAATTGTTTATATTGATATGGATAATGTGATGGTTGATTTCCCGTCTGGTATTGCAAAATTAGATGAGAAAACCAAGCAAGAGTATGAAGGTCGATATGATGAAGTCGAGGGCATTTTCAGCTTAATGGACCCTATGCCAAACGCGATTTCTGCCGTTCATAAATTGATGAAGAAATACCATATTTACGCACTTTCTACCGCGCCTTGGCATAATCCTTCGGCTTGGAGCGATAAAGTAAAATGGATTCAGCGTTATTTCGGCGAAGAAAAAGGCTCGGCATTATACAAACGGTTAATTTTATCTCACCATAAAAATCTGAACCAAGGTGATTATTTAATTGATGATCGCACTAAAAATGGGGCGGATAAATTCGAAGGCAAACACTTACATTTTGGTACTGAACAATTTGCTAACTGGAACTGTGTACTATCTTACTTAGATTGCGGGCCTTTTACACCAAGTGACATTTTGCAAGATTGTTTAAAAAAATCAGCCGCACTTGTGCAAGTTGAAAATGAAGATCAAAGCCGAATCATTGGTGCTTTTGCAGATCGCTATAAATGGCAAGTGTTTAATTTAGCCTGTGTTTATGCGGATGAAACAGTAACCGAACATAAAACTGTCTATTTAATTATCAGTCCTTATCTCAGTGATGAATTTAAAATGCGTATTGAAGCAATGTGTGCTCATATTCAAGCTGAATATGACGTGTTATTACGCTCAAAATCACAGCTAAAACAATATTTCCAACGACTTTCAGATAAGCCATTCTTGCATATTGAAAGCTATACTTATCAACCCCTTTATAAAGCGGGGAATATATTTGGCATGATGGCGAGAGATAGACAGATTGCTGAAATTTTAGAAGAAAAAGGAGCCTGAAAAATGACAGAGAAAAATAAACCTATTTGCGTGGTACTAACGGGCGCAGGCATTAGTGCCGAAAGTGGTATTCCTACTTTTAGAGCAGAAGATGGCTTATGGGCAGGGCATAAAGTAGAAGAAGTTTGCACGCCCGAAGCCTTAAAGAAAAACCGTGCAAAAGTATTGGCGTTTTATAATGAGCGACGTCGTAATGCTCAAGCTGCAGAGCCTAATGCCGCACACTTGGCGTTGGTTGAATTGGAAGCGTTTTATGAAGTTCATATAATCACTCAAAATGTAGATGATTTACATGAGCGAGCGGGAAGTACTAACGTACTCCATTTACATGGTGAATTGAATAAAGCTCGCAGCAGTTTTAATACCGATTACATTGTTCCATGTTTGGGTGATCAACAGCTAGAGGATAAGGATAATCACGGTCATCCAATGCGTCCACATATAGTCTTTTTTGGGGAAAATGTACCAATGTTTCCTAAAGCAGAAAAGTTAGTGAAAAAGGCAGATATTGTGATTGTTATTGGCACTTCATTACAAGTTTATCCAGCTAATGGATTGGTAAATCTCGCTCCATCCGGTTCGCTTATCTATTTGATCGATCCAAATCCCAATACAGGATTTGTTCGTAAGAAAGTGATTGCAATAAAAGAAAAAGCGGGTGAGGGCGTACCGAAAGTGGTAGCTGAGTTATTGGAAAAGGTAAAAAACATTGGAAAATGACCTCACTTTTCACATAAATAGCGAGTTTTATATCACTATACTGTATGACTGATGAATTAATGAGAAACGTATGCATCCAGTAATTGAATTTTATTTAGAACAAAGAAAAAGCCAACATCATTTATCTTTGCAAGATATGTGGGCAATGCCAAAAAGAATGATTGGCGATGCTTATTTTTATATTCCTTGGCTTTTACCTGTTACTGAAAGTTCCAAATGGAATCGTTCAGTGCCAGTTTTTAATGAGGAAGACCGAATATTTTTTATTGAAAATGAAGCTATTCAAAATAAATATTTACATTCTATTGATTTTATTCTGGATTACTTCTGTTTATATCGTGAAGATAATAAAATATTCCCAAAACCTGAATTGAGTGAACGTAAAGTTTGGCTACGTAATATCGGGCATGAAAGTAAAAAAATTTCTCGCATCATTCGTAGTTTAAATTATTGTGGTCATCCAGAACTAGCTAAAAATTTACAACAATTGGCAATAAAATTAGGTCAAGAAAAAGGTGTAATTCAAGAAGAAACCATAGGGATTTGGACGAATTTACTCAATATGGCTAAGTGTAATGAAATGATGTAAATAATCCTCTTTTATTAAGTTTAACGTTGATAGATAAATAGCGACTTCAGTCGCTATTTATCATTACTTATCTTGCTTATATTTAAGCATGTGCATAATAAGCCTAATAAGCGTTTCTTTTTGTTTCGGATCAGATTCTGCAACTAATAAAGTGAGTGCTGCAAGCCCAGTATCATTGATAATCGGATGCCTATTATGATCCAACAAACGCCCATTTCTATGTAAGAAATCTACAAATAAAAATGCGCCACTACGTTTATTACCATCTGAAAAAGGATGATTCTTGACGACAAAATAAAGTAAATGCGCCGCTTTTGCTTCAATGCTTGGATAAGCAGGTTCACCAAATACACTTTGATCTAAATTGCCTAAAATCGCAGATAAGCCATTATCTCGTTCACGTCCAAATAGATCACTTGCTTCACCTTTTGCCATCAGCTGTGATTTTAACTCAGCTAGTGCAGAACAAGCCTCGGCATAAGTCGGTAATGTACCGCCTTGCTGTGTTTGTGGTTCAGTAAGTAAACCTTCATCATATTGTTGTAGCCATAAAAAGGTATGCGTATAACGGCTGACAATATCCACTAATCCACGACCACTTTCTAGCGTTAATTCCGATGAATTTGCCGTTTTTTGAATAAGTGCAAGTGCTTGTTCTAATTCGTGAGCATTTTGCTGCAAACGTTTTTGGTTAATAGCATAGCCTTGAGTTAGATATTCTTTTAAACGTGCAGTTGCCCAACGGCGGAAACTAATGCCTTGTTTAGATTTTACTCTATAACCAACAGAGATAATCATATCTAAATCATAATGCTCAATTTCACGATTGACTTGGCGTTTACCTTCTTGGCGAACTATCCGGAATTTCCGGATAGTTGGTTCTTTCTCGAGTTCTTCGTCATCAAATATATTGGTAATGTGCTCATTGATGGTGCGAATATCTTTACCAAATAACATAGCCATCTGTGCCTGGGAAAGCCAAACAGTGTCATTTTCAAATCTTACTTCCACTTGCGTTGTGCCATCTTGAGCTTGGTAAATTTCAATCGGATTTTGGTTATTCATCTTCTTTTCCTTAATAATTTATATGTATATATAAACAGATAAATATGCATATTGCAATACGGAAGCTATTATTTGTAAAAAACCTCCTAAAAATAACCCCTTGTAATATTCACTAACGACACGCATTGTCGCTCTCCTCCCTATAATTTTTCCATAAAAGAGAGTTTTTTACTTTTTACAAGATTCTTAAGCCCTTTCTATATAAACAACACAGGAGAAAAATTATGGCAATGAAAGTCACTTTTAAACGCGATCCACTTTTTGAGGATGTAAAAAAATTTGTGCAACAAGAAAAATTTACATCTGGTTCACGGATTCAACGCAAATTTAGTTTAGGCTTTAATCGAGCTGCGAGAATTGTAGAACAACTAGAAGAAGCTGGAATTATTTCACCAATGAAAAATGGACAGAGAAAAGTATTATGAAAAATGACTTAAATTATGCAGTGGAACTTATCCGCAAGGCTGATGGCATTTTAATTACTACCGGGGCAGGAATGAGCGTGGATTCAGGTTTGCCGGATTTTAGAAGTGTCAGCGGGTTTTGGAATGCCTACCCAATGTTTAAAGGGCAAAATATCAATTTCCAAGATATTGCGACGCCATTGGCTTATGAAACCCATCAAGAGTTAGCTTATTGGTTTTATGGGCATCGTTTGTCGCAATATCGTGCAACAAGTCCGCATGATGGCTACCAAATTTTAAAACGTTGGGCAGAAAGCAAACCGCATGGTTATTTTGTTTTCACAAGCAATGTGGATGGGCATTTTCAGAAAGCGGGATTTGAAGAAGGGCGCATTTATGAAGTGCATGGCACACTAGAGCGTTTACAGTGTGTTCATAATTGCCGTGATTTAAGCTGGTCTGCAAAAGAATTTCAACCTGTGGTGGATAACGAAAACTTGCACTTATTAAGTGAGCCACCTCGTTGCCCTTATTGTCAGCGTTTAGCAAGACAAAATGTACTCATGTTTGACGATTATTTTTACAGCAGTAATTATCAAAATTTAAAACGAAATAAGCTCGATTTATGGTTAAAAGAAGTGCAAAATCTCGTCGTCATCGAACTGGGAGCGGGGAAAGCCATTCCAACTGTGCGTCGATTTTCTGAACGTACGGCGAAAGCAAAAAAGGGTGGATTTATCCGTATTAACCCACAAGATGCAGGCGTGCCGAAAATGCACTTTTTAAGTCTAGAGATGAAGGCGTTAGATGCGCTAAAAGCGATTGATCGTCTTCTAAATCCTTCTCAACAAGCGGTTGAATAATGGAAAATTTTTGCGAAATTACCTTCTGCCAACAAATTGGCAGCAACAAGCGACACAACCAAGATGCCCTTTTTAATGGCGAGGCGGTGTTTCAATATAAACTCAAAACAGCTGAAAAACGCCTTGAAAACCGACCGCACTTTATTTTGGGCGTGGCAGACGGTATTTCCAATAGCAACCGACCTGAAAAAGCGAGCAAATTGGCAATGCAATTCTTAAGCCAAATGGAAAGCATAAGTCGCCAAACGATCTACAATTTACAATCCAGTTTATCAGAAGAATTGGCTGAGGATTATTTTGGCTCAGCAACCACTTTTGTAGCGACTGAGATTGATCAAATCACCCGTAAAGCGAAAATTCTGAGCGTAGGCGATAGCCGTGCTTATTTAATTGATGTCCAAGGAAACTGGCAACAAATCACCCAAGATCATTCAATTCTTTCTGAATTATTGTCGGATTTTCCCGATAAAAAAGAGGAAGACTTTGCTACGATTTATGGCGGTGTTTCTTCTTGTTTAGTCGCCGATTATTCCGAATTCCAAGATAAAATTTTTTATCAAGAAATTGAAATTCAGCAAGGAGAAAGTTTATTACTGTGTTCTGATGGATTAACAGATGGACTTTTAGAAGAAATGAGAGAAAAGATTTGGAAACAATATGATAATGATAAATCTAGATTGACTGTTTATCGTAAGTTAATTGAAAAACAAAGATTTTATGATGATTTATCAGTTATAATTTGTGCGTTTTGATTAACCTAAGGAGCCGCTATGGCAAATAATATCTATCCGATTGTAAGCTCTTTACTGTCGATCAATCAAGTAATTGAAAAATTTAGATTACAACGAGAGAAGACAGAGCTGCATGATTCTAATAGATTTAATCCGTTTCGTTTTATGTATACTAATGAAATTGGTTTATCAAAAATTCTTGCATTTTTGTTAGATCCAAAAGAAACACATGGTCAAGGTGGTTTGTTTTTAAATAGTTTTTTGAAATACATTGGGAAAAATGATTTTTTTACATACGATGGTATTAAGGTTAGTGTAGAGAAAAAAACAAATGAAAATCGTCGTCATGATATTTTTATTGAAGGTTTTTTAAATAATACACGTCGTTGGATAATATCGATTGAGAATAAGTTAAGGTTTGCTTCTGATCAAATAGAGCAACTGAAAGATTATCGAGTGGATTTGGAAAGCAAAAATGTAGCTGAATATTGCCTTATTTATCTTCCGGTGTTCCCAAATAATCCCTCTGAAAATTCTATTTCTAAAGATGAGTGGAATGATTTAATAAGTCAAAAGAAAGCAATAGTATTGTCTGCTAATGATTTGGTTAAGTGGTTAGATAATACATCAATTATATCGCCAGCTATTAACCAGTTTTGTCAGTATTTCAAGAAATTTTTAAGTGAGGAACTTATGAATAATGAAGAAACTAATTGCGATTTAGTTAAATATCTAATAGACGAGGATAATAATAGCGCTTTATATTCTGCATTGACTGTGGTTAATTTAAAAGAGCAATTATATGAAAGTCTAGTTAAGAAATTGATTGAGCAATTGGAAAAATGTTGTAGTGATTATCAAAAACTCAAAGATTATGGCTGGAGATGTAATTCTTCGGGTAAAGGAATTACATCTGATGAGTTTGGTATTTTCTTTGCTCCAGAAGGGTTTTCTTTAGGCGTTGGTGTTGAGTTTAGTTCTGCTAATTTTGGAAACGGATATTATGGCGTCTATTGCAATAAAGATAAATATCCTGAACTCAACGGTTTTCTGAGCCAAATCTTTAATGAAGTAGATCTAAAAGAGAGTTTTGAAAAACACAATTCATGGATTAAATGGAAGTACTTGGATGGAGAGCTATTAAATTGGAGTGCAGATATTCTAAGAAAGATTCCTACAGGTGATTTAGCTGAGATACTTTTTGAGTTATGGAAACCATTATTAGATGTGATTTCAAAGAATATTGAAAGCATTAGCTCATTAGAAAAATAGACATTTAATTCAAACGACACAATCCGTCGCTATCCTTTTTAAACTATGCTCAAACCTATCAGGTTTGAGCATTTTTTATTGGAGTGATGATTATGTCTAAATTCAAACTTAACCCACCTTCAGTTTCCCCATATACTGAAAAATTAATGTTGCAACTTTTATTAGAGCATCGAGGATTTTCAGAGGTTTTTCATGAAGATGTTTGGCGATATGACAATATTGCAGAGGCTTTAGGTTTACCGAGTGAAATGGAGCGTTGTGATGATTTCCGTGCGAAAGTGAAAAAATTATTACAAGCACGAAATAAAACATTGCCAAAATTGACCGCACTTTGCGTAAACGAGAATTCAATTATTCAACAAAATATCGATAAATTGACTCAATTATTATCATTGAATACAGCTGAGCAGGCAGCTTTTCGCTTAGCTATTCAGTTCCGTTTAGATCAAGCATTGAAAGAATTGAGTGGCGCCTTGCCAAAATCTAATTTGGCAGAGCTAGGTGAGGTATTATCAAATTTATTTGACTTACCTAAATCAGACATTATTTCTGCCTTAAAAGATAAAGGAAAACTATTAGGCTATGGCTTGCTCACTCGAAACTATAATCCAGATAGAATCCATGAATATTTGGATTGGGGCAAAATGTTGGATTTTGATGAGTTTATTTCAGAACCATTAAATGAACAAACACTATTAAAATCGTGTACTCAGCCTGCGATTAAAACAAGTTTAAATTTAGACGACTTTGCTTATCTAGGAGAGATGAAAGCAATGATGCTGGATTATCTTCAGTCCTCATTTGCTACTCATAGAAAAGGCGTAAATATTTTAATTTATGGTGCGCCAGGTACGGGCAAAACGGAGTTCGCCACTTTATTGGCTAAAGCATTGAGTGTTTCTGTGCATAACATTACCTATATGGATGAAGATGGGGATGTAATTAGCGCTGAAGATCGTTTGAATAAATGTCGTTTTGCACAAAAGGTGTTAGAAGGGCAATCTTCGTTATTGATTTTTGATGAAATAGAAGATGTTTTTCGTGGTAGTTTCTTTGGGCAATCAGTGGCACAGCAGAATAAAGCTTGGATGAATCAGTTATTGGAAAACAATAATGTGCCGATGATTTGGTTATCAAATTCGGTTTCTGGCATAGATCCTGCTTTTTTACGCCGCTTTGATCTTATTTTAGAAATGCCAGATTTGCCGTTGAAAAATAAGTCAGCACTCATTACACAGCTAGCCGAGGGAAAATTAAGTCTAGCTTATGTGCAGCATTTTGCTAAAGTGCGGTCATTAACGCCGGCGATTTTAAGTCGCACGATTAGAGTGGCTAAGGAACTAAATACCTCAGATTTTGCTGAAACCTTGCTCATGATGTTTAATCAAACGTTAAAATCGCAAAATAAACCGAAAATTGAACCGCTTGTTTTAGGCAAAGCCGACTATAACTTGGATTATGTGGCTTGTAACGACAATATTCACCGTATTAGTGAAGGGTTAAAACGGTCGAAAAAAGGACGGATTTGCTGCTATGGTCCGCCAGGAACAGGGAAAACTGCTTGGGCTGCGTGGCTTGCTGAAGAGTTGGATATGCCGTTGTTACTTTGCAAAGGCTCTGATCTGCTTAATCCTTATGTAGGCGGGACAGAACGGAATATCGCACAAGCTTTTGAGCAAGCGAAAGCCGATAATGCATTATTGGTGCTAGATGAAGTGGATACTTTCTTATTTTCTCGAGAAGGCGCAAACCGAAGCTGGGAACGTTCTCAAGTGAATGAAATGCTAACGCAAATCGAACGCTTTGAGGGATTGATGGTTGTTTCAACAAACCTGATTGAAGTGCTTGATCCTGCAGCATTACGCCGTTTTGATTTGAAACTGAAGTTTGATTATTTAACGCTGCCACAACGTTTAGATTTCGCTAAACAACAAGCGGAAATTTTAAGGTTGCCGTTGTTATCGGAAGAGGATTTAGGTCAGATTGAATCGCTTAATCTGCTGACGCCTGGGGATTTCGCTGCAGTGGCTCGTCGTCACCAATTCTCGCCTTTTCAGAAAGTACAGGATTGGTTGAGCGCATTACAAGGTGAATGTGAAGTGAAACCAGCGTTTTCTGTAGCGACAAGGCGGATAGGGTTCTTTTAACCCAAAATAAAACCTCCACAAGTAATTTGTGGAGGTTTTTTAGCTCATTCTATAGTGTTTTTGTACTTCGTAATCTTTACCTAATGCATTTGGTACAATAGAGAAGGTATAAGAAATACCATCTTTAGCGTAAGCAAATGGCAATTTAGCATCGGAGTTTGTAAAAATTTATTCTTTTTTGACCACTTGTATTTATTTAAGCTGGATATTTTTTCTTCAAAGTATCAAATAATTGGCGGTATTCCGTTTTATTACGTTCTATTTTTTGATTTATTTCCATCGCTTTTGCGCTTGGTTTTTTTGCATATCCATCATTCTCAACAGCTTTTTCAGTATCTAGTCTGTTTTGGATAAAGAGCGTTCTCAATCTGTTAACTTCAGGATCTTCAATTTCTAAGCTATTCATTTTTTGAATTTGCTTACTATGAATTTCCTTAAGCCATTTAAGCATGCTTTTTTGTTTTTGCGCTTTATCACCAGTTAGATGTCTATTTTCAGCACGGTAATTGTGTGCTTCATGAATGAATTGGTCATCTAAATGTACTGCCATTCTTACAAATTGTGCAAACTCGTATTTTGCGTTGGCAAAGTTATCAGGCTTAGGGCTACTACATGCACTGACAATCAATACCAGAAAAATCATTTGAAGTAATTTCATTTTTAATG
>OKRY01004018.1_pt1 | contig 10508 bp, 9 predicted proteins | sample 1601121 | NCBI WGS metagenome assembly OKRY01 (sample SAMEA3541546, study PRJEB24748) | human gut metagenome | biome: human gut; feature: human-associated habitat; material: faeces | place: China | collected 2012
GAGGTACGGTCAAAAAAAGGAGAAGGAACACGTGTGTGCACAGCACCAGCATTTCATCCTCGAATGGCACCGCGCTGCCCTTTCCCGCCTGAGCCGCCCCAGGCAGTTCTGCCAGTGCGCCTACGGAAGCCCCCGCCTCCTCCGGCTGTACCACCCGGATGCGGAAGCCATGCTGCAGGGCAATGGACTTGATGATTCTGGATTTTTCCGGCGGGATTTGATACATCAGCAGATTGTTCATTGCTTCCTCCTAAAAACAGGCCGCCCGAAGGGTTTTCTCCTCCGGGCGGCGCAAACCACTCAATCGTCCTCGGTAATGGCAGTGATAATTGCCTTGGCCTTGGATTCCGTAAAGGTCTGGATGCTCTGCTCGGGGCTGCCGTCCTTGAACAGGTCGATCAGCTTGCCGGACAGGTCCATGTCCGCATTGGGGCACTGGAGAGAATCCATTGTCATCTCCGGCAGCAGGGGCAGCAGCTCTGTGATGCAGGTGGTGATGTCCGAATTGGTCATATCCGTCAAAACTTTGTCCAGAAGCTCATCTACAAGGGCGTTGATCTGCATCACGTTCATACCCTTGACCCGTTCCAGGACCTGAGAAACAACGGTTCTCTGGCGGGCGGTGCGCTTATAGTCGTTGTCCGCATTGCTGGAGTGGCGCATACGGGCATATTCCTCCGCAGCCCAGCCGTCCAGCTCCGCAAATTCACCCTCCAGCTCTGCCGCCTTAATGCCGTCCTCGTCTGTGAAGTCCTCCTTCATATAAAGTGCGTCCTTCTCCTTGCGGATATCATACAGTCTTTTATGCCCATATAACACGCACTCTACCACATCAAACTCATCAAACAGGAAATGGTCCTGCTTCAGAACTGCCATTCTTTCCCCGGGGGTGATGAATACAGAGCCCTTATTGGGTTCCAACTCCCCTGCAAGAATTTTCAGAAATGTGGACTTACCGGCACCATTGGCACCAATCAGTCCATAACAGTTGCCCTTTGTGAAATTGATATTCACATCGTTGAAAAGTACTCTGCCGCCATATTGGAGGCTGACACCCTGTGCAGCGATCATGTTTTTCTCTCCTTTTTCTCATTCCATTTTTTATTACGCTACGGCACCTTCGCCGCCATGTTCAAAAAACAAACTAAATTTGATTATAACACGAATGTCATGCAAAATAAAAGCCCTATTCCCATAAAATCCACTGAAATCAAAGAAAAACCCGCCCTGCGCTATGCAAAACGGGTTTTTGTTGTCTCTTATTTCTTATTTATCGGATTCCAACATGGAAATCTCTCTTTCATAATTGATAGCACTGCTCTTGACCTCATCCGGAATCTCTCCCGCCTTCACATTGCCCAGCTGTGTCAGCTCGGAGGAAATGCGGTAGGTTTGCACGGTGATACCACTGCTTTCATTATCACTGCTCAGCTCCGAAAGCACATTATTCGTGACCTTTTCCAAGGCCTGCGCCAGATCTATTTCATAGGAAATCGGCGCGCCTGTTTTTTTGTCCAACACAAAGGTAACAGGCACATCCCCTGTACCCTTGAAATAAACCTCAGAAAGGCTGCTCATGCCTGCAATCTGGAAGAAACGTCCTGCCGCCTCCACATCATACAGCTTTTCCGCAGAGATATCCGCAGAAATGACAGCCTTGCCGCCGTTCTCCTGCATGGTGCAGTTTTCTGCCGCCGCAAGCAGGGTTTCCATGTTTTCCGCCGTGTTGTAAATCTGCACGCTGTTCATGGCATCGGTTTTCTGCAAGGTCATTTCCGTCCATTGTCCGTCATAATTCATGTATTGATTCACGCCATCCTCGTTCTTTTCCTCTTCGCCCTTTTGCAGATAAAGAATGTACCTCTGGCTGCCATTATCAAAGCCCATATCCGTATCCACTTTCATATAAAGCGGCTCCTTCACGAAGGTTACGGTTCCCTTCGTAGTCATGCTGCCCCTTCCTGCGTTGTTCATTGCAATCGTGGCATCAAAATTCGCCGTAAAGCTGTCCTGTCCTGCAAGTGCCGTTTTTGCCGCCTGCACATATTCCTCCGCAGAGCCGAGCGCCGCCTCCTGTGTACCTGCGCCACAGCCGGATAAAACCAGACAGACAATAATAAAAGTCATACCCAATCCTCTGCTTTTTCTTTGTTTCTTCATAGGGATTCCTCCTTCATGCCTTCGCGCCGCAGCCCGACAAAAGGCAACAGAACACCGCTTTTCTCAATCCGATTGTAGCGTAAATCTCCACTCATTGCAAGTAAGTTCCCCCTTTCTTCATAAAATTCTAAGAAAATTGTAAGAATTGAGGGATAATTCTCCACTTCACAGATACTGATACCTCTTTCGCAGGGCGGAGAAAGCACCTATGGTAATCAGGATAGAGGCAAGCTCCGCCACCGTAATGGCGCACCAAACGCCATCCAAGCCAAAAAAGAGAGGCAAAATCAAAACTGCCGCCACCTCAAAAACAACTGTACGCAGGAAGGAAATTGCCGCAGAAACCATCCCGTTGTTCAATGCCGTAAAGAAGGACGAACCGAAAATATTAAAGCCGCTCAAAAGGAAGGAAACCGCATAAAAGCGAAGTCCTCTCACAGTCATGGCATAAAGCTGTGCATCATAGCCGACAAAAAGCCCCGAAAGCACGCCGGCAAAAAGCACCCCTATCGAAAGCAGCACAATGCCTGTCCCCAAAAGCAGCTTCAGGCTCTTTTTCAGCACATTCTGCAGCTCCGCCTTCTTCCCCGCACCATAGTTGAAGGCAACGATGGGCGCAGAGCCATAGGCATAACCCAGATAAATCGCAATAAAAATAAAATTGACATATAGAATCACGCCATACGCCGCCACGCCGTTTTCCCCCGCAACCTTCATCAGCTGTGCATTATAGAGCATTCCCACCGAGGACATGGAAATATTCGACACCAGCTCGGAGGAGCCATTCGTACAGGCATGAAATAATGCGCCGCCCATCAGCCTTGTTTTCACCAGAGAAAGCTTGCTGCTGTTTTTCCTTGCAAAATAAACAAAGGGAATCAAGCCGCCGACACATTGCCCCAATGCCGTTGCCACCGCCGCACCTGCCACGCCCCAGCCAAGCACCGCAATAAACAGCGCATCCAAAACCATATTCGTCAGCCCTGCGGCAATCGTTACAATTAAGCCAAGCTGCGGCTTTTCCGCTGCAATCAGAAAGTTCTGGAACATATTTTCCAGCATATAAAAGGGAATCCCCAAAAGCACAAGCCTCCCGTAAATCATGCCGTAGCCAAGCATGGCATCATCTGCGCCCATTTTAAGAAGGATTTTTTTCAACGCCGCAATGCCGAGCATCGTCAGCACAAGCCCCAAGCCAATCGCAAAATAAATCAGCATGGAAAAAATCCGATTTGCCTCCTCCTGCTTGCCCTCTCCCAAGGTTTTCGCCACAAGGGCAGTGCCGCCTGTCCCCAGCATAAAGCCGAAGGCACCCAAAACCAATGTGAAGGGGATCACAAGATTGACTGCCGCAAAGGCGGTTTTCCCAACAAAATTGGAAACAAACAGCCCATCGACCACGCCATAAATCGAGGTCAGAATCATCATGGCAACCGAAGGGATGACAAACCGAATCAGCCTGCGATAGGTAAAATGATCCGATAATTGGATATTCATACGTCTTCTCTCCTTTTCAATTCAAAAAAACAGCCCGGTTATTTGCATAACCGAGCGCACTCGACATCTTTTCAACTTTGTAATTGCGACTACAAGTTCTCCGATGAAGATATATTTTATTTGATGATGACTATTGTAACAGAAATAAAGGTGCTGTCAATCCCCTTTCTTATGCCCTTATGCCAAATCCACGCCAGCAATATGCCGGATAACCTCTCCTGCCAGAATCATGCCTGCCACCGGCGGCACAAAGGAAAGACTTCCGGGAATCTGTCGTTTGCCCGTCTCCTGCGATTCTGCCGGCTTTTGGGGCAGCTCCTTAGAATAAACCACCTTCACGCCGCGAATGCCGCGCACCTTCAATTCCTTCCGCATCACCTTCGCCAGCGGACAGACGCTTGTTTTGGAGATATCCGCCACCTCAAAACGGGTCGGGTCAAATTTATTTCCTGTCCCCATGGAGCTGATAACCTCTGTCCCCGCTTTTTTCGCTTCTTCTATCAGAATCAGCTTGGAGGTCACCGTATCAATCGCATCCACAATGTAATCATACGAAGCAAAATCCAGCAAATCCCTGTTTTCCGCACCGTAAACCACAGGATATTCCACCACCTCGGTCTCCGGCAGAATCTCATGAATTCGCTCTGCCATGACAGACGTTTTCCTTCTGCCAATCGTTTTCTGCGTTGCAATCAGCTGACGGTTGATATTTGTCAGGCTTACCACATCTCCATCCACAAGGGCAAGGTGTCCCACGCCGCCTCTTGCCAGTGCCTCTGCCACAAAGGAGCCGACACCACCAATACCGAACACTGCCACACGCGCCTTTCTCAGTTTTTCTATGCCTTCCTCTCCCAGAAGCAGCTCCGCTCTGGAAAATTCATTCAATTCGCTCATATCATTCCTCTCATTCCTTTGGTTCTCTCAGCTCCTTGGGCAGCTTTTCCCAAGGCAGCCGCTCATACAAACGGAAAATCTTTCGCACAATGCTGTCGCCGCCATGTCCCTTTAACTGCCGCTTCGCCGCCGCCTTTGCTTCCGCTTCGGCATCCGCAGTTGCATAGGAAAGCTGTGCAGAGGTCAGCATGGAAAGATCGTTTCGGTTGCTGCCAAAGGCAACACATTTCTTCTGCGGGATTTCCTCCATCAGCCGCTCCAGCATATATTTCTTCGTTGCATTTTTATGATAAATCTTCAAATGACAGTATGTCTCCGGCGTTTCCGATTTATCCCGCAGGAAAAGCAGCTCCTGTTCGGTATCCATCTCTTTTAGTTCTGCCTCCAGTGCATCCGCATCCGCATCCTGCAGCACCAGCAGGATATACACCACAACACCATCCTCCGGCATTTCTCCATAAATATAATTGCGGTAAGGCGATCGGCGGTTAGAAAGATACAATTCTCGTTCCACCTCATTTTTAAATTCGCCAAAATAAATCAAAAGCACATTTTGCCAGACCACGTTCAGGAAATAATGATACTCCTTCTCCTTCACAAGGGTGCAGATTCTGTCCACCCATTCCTTCGGCAGTCCGCTTGTCGCACGGTATCGCTTATCCTTCACATCATACAGCACCGCCCCATCCATCGCGATAACAGGCAGGCGCAAATCAAGCCCCTTTAAATCCGCCATCAGCGAAGCGGGTGTACGCTCTGTCGCAATGGTAAACGGCAGGCCATCCTGCAAAAGCTGATTCAGCTCAAAGGAGGCATAGGGCGAAATACCGTTTTTTTCATCGTATAATGCCCCGTCAAAGCCCGTCACAAAGAGATAGTTCTCTGTCCTTTTCCGTGGCAGATGCAGATTATTGACCCCCAGAGAAACCAGAATCCCGATAATCGTTTCAACAGAACGATTGATTGCCCCCTCCAGCGGTGTATACCCCACATTAGAGAGGCAGACACTCAGCAGTACAATCCCTGCCAGCGCAGAAGCACCCGTGCGCTTCAATAAAACCGTCACATACATCACAGGAATGACCGCAAAGGAAATCACCAGATATCGCAGGATACGCACCTGATAGGGAATATATTGGATCAGATACAGCACCAGAAGCGCAAAGACCGCCCCAAGCAGTGTGCCGATAATACGGTTTATGGAAACCTGTATGCTGTTTTCCGCATAGGGCTGCATACAGATAATCGCGGCAATCGTAGAAAAAATCGGTACGCCTTCCTCTCCGCGCAGAACATAAAGAAAAAAGCAGATGGCAACCGCCAATGCTGTTTTCACCATACGCATACCGACTCTCGGAATATTTGCAACCATAGGATTTCACTCCTTTTCGCTGTTCTTATTGGCAAAGTATAGAGGAAATCCCTTCTTTCTGTCAAGCTATCTGCCAAAAAAATGCAGGAAAATGCTTATTTTACACGGTTTCCCCCTCACATAACAAAAAAACGCAGAATTTTCATCTGCGCTTTTTTTATAAATATGCCGTACCCTCTGCCACGATAGCAACGCTGCCCGTAATTTCAATTTTCGTAACCGCTCCATTCTGATAGGAAGCTGTTGCGCGCATCACGCCGCCGGGCTGCTTGAGGGAAACGGTAACATCCTTCTTCTCCCTTGCCGCCAGATATGCCCCGACAGCAGAGGTTCCGCTGCCGCAGCCTCTTTCCCAGATGAGACTGACATCCTCCACCGCAACCAACGGTTTCAAGCTTTTCTCCTGCTCATCAAACAGCAGAAGCCCAAACACAGGCGGCAGCTCCTTCGCCCAGACCCTTGCCGCGTGTTCCGCCTTTTTTGCGGCATTCTCGCCCCAAAGGGACGCAGGGACGAGGATATGCGTAATGCCTGCGAAAACAACTGCGGTCAGCTCAATTCTTTCGCCGTCCAGCGTAAATGCTCTCTTTTCGATTGTCTGCGGTAAGGGCATTGCCACTCTGCCAAGAAAGCGATGCTCCGCTTCTCGTTTCATTTCGCAGCGAACAAGCTCCTCCGCACCGGAAACCTCAAGCGTAATTTCCGTTTTTTCGCCAATCTGCAGATTTTTCTTCTGCGCCAGCCATGCCGCCAGAGAAAGGCTGGCATTGCCGCAAAATTCCCCCGCCATCATTTGCAGGCGTTTTTCTGCCGCAGGATTTTCCGCTTCCTCGATATAGCCTGCCTGCTCAGCGTATACACTGCCATAGGCAATCAGCCTTTCTGCCACAGCAAGCTGCTTCTCTCTTGCCACAGGCGTTTCGATGAGCAGTGTCATATTTTCCGTAGGGCTTGCTTTGATGAATTTCACTTCCATCCGACCACTTCCTTACTGCTGAAAACGGCTCAGGAAGGCTTTGGTACGTTCTTGCTGGGGATGATTGATGACCTGTTCGGGTTCGCCCTCCTCCACAATCACGCCGCCATCCATAAAAATAATATGATCGGAAACATCCCTTGCAAAGGACATTTCATGTGTCACGATTACCATTGTCATGTGTTCCGCCGCCAAATCCTTGATAACCTTCAGAATTTCGCCCGTCAACTCAGGGTCAAGCGCGGAGGTCGGCTCGTCAAAGAAAAGAATTTTCGGCTTCATTGCCAATGCACGCGCAATGGAAACACGCTGCTGCTGTCCGCCCGAAAGCTCACAGGGATAAGCGTTTTCCTTGTCCGCCAGTCCCATTTTTTTCAGCAGCTCCCTTGCCTCGGCATAAATTTCCTCTTTTTTGCGCTTGCCGATCAGAATCGGCGGTTCGGTGATATTTTTCATGACGGAATAATGGGGAAACAGATTAAAATTCTGGAACACCAGACCGAAATGCTTTTTGATGCCCTGCAGGGTTTCCTTTGCGGCATAAACCGCCTTGCCCTGTGCGTCCGCCTTTGCGGCATAGTCTCCCAAATAAATCAAATCGCCGCCATCCATGGTTTCCAACATGGTTGCGCAGCGCAGAAGGGTTGATTTCCCAGAGCCGGAAGGCCCAATGATAGACACAACCTGTCCTTCTGTTACAGACAGAGAAATATCCTTCAGCACTTCGTTTTCCCCGAAGCTTTTATTGCAGTGCTTAATTTCCAATACCTTATTCATTGTATGCCCTCCTTTCTTAATGGTAATAGCTCAGTTTCTTTTCAATGCGTTCCATTGCGAATGCAACCACAGCATTGAAGATGAAATAGAACACACCCGCAACGAACAGGGGCATAATACTTGTTCTTGCAGATGCAATCTGTTTTGCTACGGTGAACATTTCCTCATACGCCAGTACGAACGCCAGAGAGGTATCCTTTACCAGTGTGATAACCTCATTCGTCACAGGAGGCAGTACGCGCTTCACCATCTGCGGGAAAATGATGCGGAAAAAGGTCTGGTTTTTATTATACCCCAGAACGGATGCCGCCTCATATTGTCCCTTGGGGATGGATTCGATACCGGAACGGTAAATTTCCGCAAAATATGCCGCATAGTTAATGGAAAAGCCGATGATAATCGCAGCGAAGCGGTACCATCTGGGCAAAGAAATACGGAACAGATAATAAGGTGCAAAATTCACCACCAGAAGCTGCAGCATCAGAGGCGTGCCGCGCAGAATGGCAATGAAAACCTTAATGACTGCCTGTAAGGGCTTTATTTTTGACATACGCCCGAAGGCAACCAAAAGCCCCAAGGGCATGGAAAACAGCAGTGTCAGCACAAAAATCATCAGGGAGGAGCCCATGCCGCTTACCAGCTGCTGTGCAATAATCGCAAAATTCATAGTAAATTTCCTTTCTTAACCGTAAAATGCAGGAATCCGAGAAATTCCTAAAACGCAGGAAAGGCGGCAGGAGCTTTCCCACCGTCTTTCCCAGCTTTTTTCATAACTGTCTCTTTCTTATTTTCCCAGGCAAAGCATCTGATCCAGATTGTAATCCTTATACTTTGCTGCGATTTCTGCCAGAGTACCGTCCTCTGCCATTTCGTCCAGTGTTGCCTGTACCTGATCTCTCAGTTCTTCATTGCCCTTCTTGAAGCCGATTGCATACTGCTCTGTGGAAAGGGGCTCTTCCAGCATTCTGAATTTATCTGCCTTTGTTGTCAGCTGATACTGTGCTACGCCGATATCTACCGCGATGGCATCATTTGTGCCTGCCTCCAGATTCATGAATGCTGTGTTGTAATCTGCGATTTCATCCAGAGATGCGAAGGAATTTACTACATCTGCCTTGGATTCATCCTGCAAAGCGGAAAGTGCGGAGGAGCCTGCCTGTGTAATAACGTGCTTGCCTGCCAGATCAGCCTCTGTCTGAATATCGGAATCCGCTCTTACAATATATACGATGCTGTTGTCAACATAGGGTTTGGAGAAGGTGTATTCATCCTCTCTGCCTGTCATGGTGAAGCCGTTCCAGATACAGTCGATTGCACCGCTGTTCAGCTCCATATCCTTTGCATCCCAGTCGATGGGCTGCTTTACCAGCTCCCAGCCGTTTCTTTCGCAGACCTCAGCAGCCAGATCCAGATCAAAGCCGGCATAATCGCCGCTCTCTGTTCTGTAGCCATAAGGAGGATATTCCGCATCGAAGCCTACAGTGAAGGTCTTTGCGCTGTCAGAGCCGCCGCAGCCTGCCAGAACAGACGCACCCATAACCATTGTCAAAAACAGTGCCAAATACTTTTTCATACGCTATCGTCCCCTTTTTCATATCGTTTTTTCGTTCCTGCGGAGCGCCGCTCCTTTGTTCTTCATCATAGTATCACATTGCTACGCTAAAGTAAAGCAAAAGAATCTGCTTTTTCTTCCTTATTTTTTATGCAAAATACACAAGTCCTCTCATGCCCTGTGTGCAGTGCCTGCCACCTCTTTCTCCCATCCGTCTGTACGCCGAGTTTTTGTCGATTTTTCAGATTTTTTGCGATTTTCTATTGACAAACGCGAAAAAAGGTATATAGTGTAGGTATTAAAAATAATACAATCAATATCAGTAAAAGATGCAGCCGTAGTCGACAGCATCTCAAACGATAATAGCAAACCCATCGAAAGGTGGCGACGCAAAGCTATAGGGCCTTCCCCCTTGAAAAAGGGCTGGCAGCCAGTTACCGAAAGGAGATTCCGTATGAAACGGCTTTTTTCTTGTGTTTGCACATTTGTTGCAGCCTTTATTTTAATGTCTATGACAGGCGTGGTAACAGCCAGCGCTTCTACAGGTTCTATTGACACTTCCCATGCAAAAGATGGTTTTGTTACCGTAAATTACACTTCCGATTCCAAATTGAAGGTCGGCATCCAGTACGGTGACAATAAGACCTCCTATAAAAACTGCCCCAGCGGCAAAACTGCAGAGTTCTCTCTGGATCAGGGCGATGGCACATACACCATTACCGTATGTGAAAACATTTCCGGTACAACCTATCAGGTTGTCAGCAGAGAAACCGTAAATGCAAAAATCAAAAACGAATATGCTCCCTACCTTATCTCCACCGCAGATGTGCAGTTTGCAGCAGGTGATGCAGTCAGCCAAAAGGCGGCTGAAATCTGCAAGGGCGCAGCAACCGATGCAGAAAAGGTAACCGCAATCTACAACTACATTGCAGGGCATTACACCTACGATACAAAGCTTGCAGATGAAATCACATCCGGCAAGGTAAGCAAATATATCCCTGACACAAGTGCTACGCTGAACAGTAGCAAGGGCATCTGCTATGACCTGTCTTCTCTGTTTGCAGCTATGTGCCGCAGCCAGAGCATCCCTTGCTCTTTGACAAAGGGCTATGCCGGCAGAAGCTACCATGCTTGGAACAAGGTAAACGTAGACGGTGCTTGGTATCAGATTGATTTGACCTACGCTGTAACAGAGCGTGTACTGAACGCAAACAGCCTGTCCGATTGCGCCCAAAAGTTAGACCTAAAAAATCTAACTTTGGAGGTCGGTATTTTTA
>OKRY01004036.1_pt1 | contig 10475 bp, 1 predicted proteins | sample 1601121 | NCBI WGS metagenome assembly OKRY01 (sample SAMEA3541546, study PRJEB24748) | human gut metagenome | biome: human gut; feature: human-associated habitat; material: faeces | place: China | collected 2012
GAACCACTGATATTATTTTCCTTAGAGCCAATCTCAATCAAACGGTCAAGGACATCCACATTTTTACCATAGAAATCTGGTTTGAAGAGCATGATTTCTTTGATGTTAACATCATCAAACTTCACACCGTAATAACGATTCAAGTAGGTCAAACCTAGCAAGAGGGCTGCTTTATTTTTCTCGACCTTGTCAAGAATCATTTGTTGAGCAGCTGGTGATTGGTTAAGCTGGTGATCTTCATTTTCAACTAGCTTAGTCACAAGGGTCGTCAAATTAGCCTTAACAGCGTCAAAGCTTTCTTCCAAGAAGAGGTTCTTGATAGCATTGACCTTATTTGGACCGGTACGGCCAAGTTTTTGGTAAATTGGATCAGACTGCAACTCAATTGGTTTAAGGACATCAACGATACCATTGATAAGGCTTGAGTGGTCTTTTTGAACGATATTTGGAGTGTACTTGATACCCAAATCAGTGACAGTATATTCCTTAACATTGCTCAACCCTTCTGAACTCTCTGAAAGCTTGAAGGAGTCTTTGGTACCATCAGCATAATGAACAATAATATTATTAGCAGCACTTAGGTCAGTGACAAAATTACTGTCATTCATTGGTGTCACTGAGAGTACTTCTTTGGTATTCAAGTTATGGTCTTTAGCCAGTTTATTGGCTTGGTAGACAATATAATCCTTGTTGTAGAATGGCTGGAATTTCTCAATATTCTTGTAAGCCTGTTTGTATGCTGGATTATAGTCTTGAATACTGGCAAAATCTGCTTGACTAGAAACGTTGTTAAGGGTGTTCAAGGCGTATGGCTCGCTGACAAATGTATCAGCTGTAATCTTGTAACCTTCAACACGCTTGTCAGCTTCTTCCTTGGTCAAATGTTTGAGCTTATTCGGACTCTTAGTATCTTTACCAGTACCATCTTCGGCCGAGCTATAGCCGATAACGCCAAAGAGGTCTTTGATATGAGGTCCACCATCTTCGTCATCAACATCATTAGATGCAAAGATTTCTTGACCTTTAACTACCTTGGCATAGGTCACGTTGTCTTGAACAGCTCCGTAAGGCCAAGTCTTAGCAACAATACCACCGACATATCTTGTGTTTTTAACATCAAGAACACCTTTGGCTACTGAATTTGTTACCCTTGCCTTAGTTCCAGACTTCCAGCTATTAAGCATGTAGGTGACATATGGTACCAACATACTTGCGTTGGCATTATTGGCCGTAATAGTCGCATCCACATAAGCTCTGTTAACAAATCCCATGTAGTTTGATCCAGCAATCCCACCAACTGTCGAGTTATTACCAACAGAGTTAATCTTACCGATAAAGGCAACATTTTCAATCTTGCCATCTTCATCAATCTTATTGACAATACCTGCAACGTCATTATTACCAGTAACTGAACCAGTCACCTTAACATCTTCAATCAAACCTTTGTTTTTAAGGTTAAATCCAATGGTTGCGATTTGATTCTGACCAGGGCGATTGATGTCTACATTTTCAAAGTTGATATTCTTAATGGTTCCCCCATTGATAACATTGAACAATGGGTGTTCCAAATCATAGATGGCAAAGCGTTTGTCACCATCACTAATCAACTTACCGGTAAATTCTGAGGTAATGTATGATTTGCCGTTTGGAACGACGTGACGAGCACTCATACTTTGACCCAGTCTAAATTCACCTGATGGATTAGCCTGAATGGCATTGACCAACTCAGAAAAATCATAGTAAACATTGGCTTGACTAGCTTTCGGTTTCTCAATGTAGTAGCTATAAGTTTGAGCAAAATGATTTTGGCCATCACGTTGCACCAAATTGTCCGCTTCTGCAGTTACCTTATAAACCGCTTTACCATCAACTGTTGTCTCTTCGATAGACTTGACAGCCAAGTAAGTTGTTTTCTGATCTGCCGAAGTCATCTTCAAGTAATAATTCGTAAGGTCTTGAGGTACAGCTGTCAGACGGGTTTCATCCACTTCTGTTTGATTGTCATACTTAATCAAATCCGTACGGGCAAAATCTTTAAGCTCAACCTTCTTGAGATCAAGTTGGATGGTTTGGTCTGCCAAGACCTGACTTTCCTCACCATTGCCACGATCAAAGATCATGGTTGTTGTAAGTGTATACGGCTTGTAATAGTCTAAGTTTGTTAAATCAGCAGTCAAGGTCGTGCTAGGAACATCAAGCGTTTGGACAACTTGTCCATCTTGCTTGAGGACCGCTTTAATAGTCGTGATGGTTGCTGAACCTGGATTAGTCAATTGGTAGTTAAGCTTGGCACTGCGACCCAAGTCATCCTTGTCAATCTGTGTCAGTGTAAGCACTGGTTTTTCAGATATCTTAGTTCCTTTGCGAACGATACGATCTTGGACAGGAACTAGCACGGTTTCAGTGACAGCTGGTGCCTCAGATGTCTTATTCCCTTTATATGTCTTATAGACCTTGGTGATTTTATTTTGACCTTTTTGGCCTTCTTGAACGACCTTAAGAGTGCCCTTTTCAAGACTATCATCCTCTTGGATAATTTCTTTAAATGGAAGCTCTACAATAGATTCTTCAGTCGTTGTTCCATCTAGAGATTTGCTACCACGACGAATTTTTCTAGGCTGTGGCACCTCGATAACCTTACCTGACACAATGGTTGGCTCACCAACTTTGACACCATCAATGGTTTGGTAAATTTTCTGGATTTCTTGGCTACCTTTTTGCCCCTCTTGCTCAACAACTTCTTCATCCACATACTTGTTATCATCAGTAATAACTTCGATAGGATAATCAATAGCTTGCGTTTCAATCTCTGTGATACTTCCGACAACTGGGGTATGAACAGGATTCTCAGCTTGGACAAGAGCCTCACCTTCGTGGCCTGATTCTTGTGTACCTTTGGCTTCAAGTTTACCTGTATACTCTGGATTAGCAGGTTGAACAGTGGCCTCACCTTCGTGGCCTGGCTCCTGAGTCCCTTTAGCTTCAAGCTTGCCTGTATACTCTGGATTAGCTGGTTGAACAGCGGCCTCACCTTCGTGGCCTACTTCCTGTGTACCCTTGGCTTCCAGTTTGCCTGTATACTCTGGATTAGCTGGCTGAACGGCTGCTTCGCCTTCGTGACCTGATTCTTGTGTTCCATTCGCACTAATCGGTCCAGTATACTCTGGGGCTGCAGGTTGAACCCAAGCTTCACCTACATATCCAGATTCTTGTGTTCCATTAGCACTGATAACACCTGTGTATTCTGGGGCTGCGGGTTGAACAAGAGCTTCGCCTTCGTGACCTACTTCTTGTGTACCATTGGCGCTAATCGGTCCAGTATACTCTGGGGCTGCAGGTTGAACAAGAGCTTCACCTACATATCCAGATTCTTGTGTTCCATTGGCACTAATCGGTCCAGTATACTCTGGGGCTGCAGGTTGAACAGTCGCTTCACCTTCATGGCCAACTTCTTGTGTCCCTTTGGCACTAACTGGTCCAGTATACTCTGGATTGGCAGGCTGAACAAGGGCTTCGCCTTCATGACCGGCTTCTTGTGTTCCGTTAGCACTAACTGGTCCAGTATACTCTGGATTGGCAGGTTGAACAAGGGCTTCGCCTTCGTGACCTACTTCTTGTGTCCCTTTTTTCCAACTGATTTCTTTATCTATTTCATCCCGGCTTGCTGTGTTTTTATCTTCTCTTGATGGCTCAAGTCCTTTCAAAGTATTCTCCAAAGGTTGTTCAAGTTCAGGCTTAGCTGAGTAACGAAGATAGCCGACATACTCATAACCATCGATTGTAATAACACCTTTAGCTAGATCCGCCTCATCTGAGACAGTCAGAGTCTGATTATATGCCTGCAACTCCTTATTTTGCAAAGCAAGAACCTCAAGAGGGACAAGTAAGCTTTGTCCTGCTGCTCCAATCAAGACCAATCCAATAATCTTTTTGCGGTGTTTTTTTGAAAATAGGAGCACAGCCAAAGTTGCTGTTGTCAGCCCTAAACCTGTTGCGGCCCAGTCAGAACTACCTGTCTGAGGAAGAGTAGCTTGACTGTCTCCCTTACGTTTATAGACCAGATAAAAAGTATCATCATTTTGATATTCCTTTGGAATAGCATGAATCACTTGCTTCTGCTCTTCAGCTGTCAATTCATTTTCAGTAACATAGGCCATATGTACCGAAGCATCCGTAGTAACCTGATCCGCCGAAACTGGCTTAGACACGAAAAGACCACCTGCTAACAAGAATGTTCCGATAGCAACTGGCCCGACACCAACTGACAATTTACGAATGGCGTATTTTGTCACTTTTTCAAAAACATGATTTGCTTGTTTCATTCATAATCTTCCTATATGTTAATCGTTGTACCCCAAAGGCACTTCAAAAACGAAGACGTTACTGAAAAACACGCACTCTATACATTTATTATCCTTCTTCCGAAATCTATCATATCCTATTTTTAATCTTTAGGCAAGTATTTTCTCTAATTTTTAATCAATATAAATAATTATTTAGCAACCATACTTTTATTTCATGAAAACCTCTAAAACCTTTTCATATAAATAATTATAAAGACTCTAACATTTGTAAAAATATTCTATTGAAATTCAAAATACTAATAATTCAAAAGAAAAATAATTGGGCTAATCTCTCTTATTCAATTTTTTATCTAATATTTTAATGTAAGTGAAAATCATCGTTCAATAGACACAAAAGAGACCCACCCCTTATGGGATGAGTCTCTTTTTCGAAAACAGAAATAGTCTAACTAACTATATTGAGGGATTTAACCTATTAACTATTTTTGTCTTCTTTTCTACGTTTTCCTGCAATGGCAAGTCCAGCTGCTGCAAGAATTCCACCAAGGACTACGCCACCGATAGATACTTCGTCTCCTGTTTCTGGAAGTGTAGAAGCATCTTTTTCAGTTGATGAAATGTTTGCTCTTGCTTTAAGGTTCATATGATTCGCTAAAGTAGTTGATGACTCAACTTTACCACTTAGTGATGGTTTAACAACTGTTGGAGTATTCTCAGAAGCCTTACCATTGTTGAAGGAATCTACTGTTCCACTTGTTGTGGCAAACATTGGAGCACTAGCTTCTGAAACGTTACCTGCTAGGTCTGTCGCTCTAGCTGTCACACTACCTTCTGGAATGTTAACTGTTGGAACTACCACTGCGAGACCTTTTTCATCAGCTGTAGCTTCACCAATCTTATTGCCATCTTTATCGAACAATTCAACTTTAGAACCTGGTTCTGCAATAACATCGATTGGAGTACGAGTGCCCGCCTTACCTGTAAGATCAGTATTCACAACTGGTGCGTCTGGCGCTATCGTATCAATTCCCTTACCTACAGTCACTGATGTTGGGTTAGAGGTGTTGCCTGCATCATCTGTTGCAGTGACAGAAACTGTGTCACCTTCCTTCAAACCGCTGACTGGTACACTGAAGTTACCATCTTGGTCAGCTTTAGCCGATACTTTAGAGCCATCCGGAAGCGTCACTTCTACTGTTGAACCAGCTTCGGCTGTTCCTGTTACTGCTGTAGTGCCTGCTTTAACTGGGTTTACAACTGGTGCTGATGGAGCTGTCGTATCAGTTCCCTTACCTACAGTCACTGATGTTGGGTTAGAGGTGTTGCCTGCACCATCTGTTGCAGTGACAGAAACTGTGTCACCTTCCTTCAAACCGCTGACTGGAACACTGAAGTTACCATCTTGATCAGCTTTAGCCGATACTTTAGAGCCATCTGGAAGCGTTACTTCTACTGTTGAGCCTGCTTCGGCTGTACCTGTGATTGCTGTGTCACCAACTTTAACTGGATTCACTACTGGTTTAGCTGGCGCTGTTGTGTCAGTTGTTGCTACCATTGGATCGCTGGCATCTGAAGTATTTCCTGCTGCGTCAGTTGCTTTAGCTGTCACATTACCGGCTGGAATTACTACAGTTGGTGTGATCGTAGCTTTACCATTTTCATCAGCTGTAGCTTCACCAATCTTGTTGCCGTCTTTATCGAACAATTCAACCTTAGAACCTGGTTCTGCTGTCACTTCAACCGGAGTCTTAGTGCCTGCTTTGTCAGTAAGGTCTGTAGCGACAACTGGTTTAGCTGGAGCACTTGGATCTTTTACAGTTACTTTAACTGAGACTTCATCCTTAGAACCATCTGGGTAAGTTACCACTACTGTCGCATCTTTTTCACCTGGAGTAGTTGTATCCACTGGTGTCTTGAACTCTACTGTTGTTCCTTCAGGAAGATCACCTACATTACCAATTGAATCTTTAGCATTTGGTTTATCTCCTGGTTTAACAGTTTGATCTTTCGCTACTGGAGTGTTCTTATCCGCGTCTGTAGCTGGTGCACTTGGATCTTTTACAGTTACTTTAACTGGAACTTCTTCTGTAGAGCCATCTGGGTATGTGACAACGACCACTGGTGATTTATCGCCTGGAGTTGCTGTGTCTACTGGTTCCTTGAAGGCTACTGTTGTTCCCACAGGAAGATCCTTGAAGTTTTCAATTGAATCTTCTGCTTTTGGTTCTTCTCCAACTTTAACAGTTTGATCTTTCGCTACTGGAGTGTTCTTTTCTGCGTCTGTTGGTCTTTTAGTTACAAATTCTGATAATGGTTTTGTATCTTTAGAACCATCTTTATAGGTTACAACAACTTTGTTTCCATCTTTAGTGATAGAAGTAATACGATCTGATTGATTTTCTACTTCTGTACCTTTTTTATCAGCTAAACGTGCATCTGGATTGTTTTGAGAATATTCAAGTTTAACTTTCTCTTTAATTTTGTCAAATTCTGCGTCAGTAACGTTGTTAGCATCTGATACGGTTACTTTATCTGCTTCTGATGGAGTTTTGATATCATATTTCTTAGTTTGTGCTTTTAATACGAAAGTTACTGCACCTGGATCAGTAAGGTAAGTACCTACTACTTCTCCATTATTTTTAGTTTTTACTGCATTATTAGAAATTTCTGCACCATCTGTATCCGTTGCTGTTGCAAAACGTGTTACAAGCTCTAAAGAGTCGTTTTCTGTTTTTGGCAATCTACTTTCAGCAATACCAGAAACTTGTCCGGTAACTTTAATTTTTGCTGGTGTAGCAGTTTCAGAATTAATCGCTGTTACAGTGTAGCCCCATTCATTATCTTGTTTTTCTGGGTTCCCATCAATATTCTTTAAGGCAATATTTCCACCTTTTCTTAATGACGCTGATTTAATTTTTCCAGAATCGTCGTTAAAGGTAATATCAACGTCAGCTTCTTCTCCTGTATAAAGATAAACTTCTTTTTTATTCGGAGCGGGATCTGAGTATGGAATCTCTACTGTTGGAGCTACGTTTGCACGTGCAGGATTTACAACTACAGTAACTTCAATCTCACTTGACTCTTTACCTTGGCTATCAACAGCTTTATACTTAACTTTATAAGTGCCTGGGGTATTTGTATCAACTGTCTTAGTTCCCGCGTCATCGTTTACTGAAACAACTTCAGCATGGACCTTATCACCTAGTGTTGCTTGAGCGTCATCTTCTTTATCTGCTACTGTCACAAGAGATGCAAGGTCAAGTTGAGCACCTTGAGCAACAGTTTTTTGGTTTCCTTCAACTGCTGATTCAATAGTTGGTGCTTGGTTTTCTACACCGCGTGGTTGCCAGCCAGCCACACTTGAGAAGCCACCTTCTACCACGTTTGAGATAGCTGCTACTTCTGTACCTGCAATCTTGTCAGCCATTGTAAGGACGATCGTATCTTGGAATTTACCGTTCTCAACTGACTTGACAGTTGCTGCTTCTGGTTTTTGTGATGTCCATGCAGCTGAGAGATTGTCACGTTTGACTGGAATTTCAACTGTTTGACCTGCAGTATTTGTATAGCGCAAGTAAGCAATCCCTGCATCATGAGGAACCTTAAGAGTAACCTCTTTTTGTCCTGCTACAACTGCATCCTGGTTAGTAGTCAAACTTGAAGGTTCAACCGTTGTCTCACCGATTGATACTGGAACTGTACGACGACTACTTTCTGTTCCGTCAACCGTTTGAGTCACCTGAACAGTTTGACGTGGTTTAATCGTTGTACCTTCACCCTGATTGTTGTTCAAGGCTGTTGGAAGTTCACCTGTAGTCCAGTTCCCACTACTATCAACAGTTACATTGCCGATATTCTGTTCGCGACCATCAATATACAGTTTAATTTTAGCACCAGGAATTCCTGTCCCTGAAAGAGTACTTGATGTTGAAGCTACTGTCTGAACAGGAACATTGACAGAAGTATCAGTTAAGTTCGGAGTTACGTTCGGTGTCGCAACCTGACTAACCAAGTTCTTGTCGTACTTACCTGAGATAGCATACCAGTTATTCCTTGGTAGCCCTGTCTTAGATTCAACTCCGGCAATATAAGAAATGACTTGTGATGAGTCTTCAACTATTGTACGGTACTTAATAGTAAACTTGCGAGCACTAGAACTATTAGATAATTGGAGGACATATACCTTTTTTGTATCCCCCATAACACCGCTAAGACCATCTACATTATTGTAATCCCTTCCGACAGTATTTTTGACACGCCATTCAAGTTTATTACCTGCGTCAACATACTGAACACCTTCTGCATTTGCTGAACCAGCACCTGATTCTTTATTTGCATCCTTCCAGCCATCGCGATCTACGTAAGCACCATCATAATCTGTCACAACATTATAAGGGTCAGATACATTCTTTGGAATTGTGAAATAGTAGTATCCTCCCATCCTATCGTACTGAGCCTCGTTAAAGGTTACAGTCCACTCTAATACTGGGCGACCTTGGCCAGATGGATCAGTTGCGACTGTCTTCCCATCGACTACCTCATAGTCGTCCAACTGTCTGTATTCAATCTTAGCACGTTGAGTTGGAGTCCCACTGTTTACTTGAGCACTTCGATTTTGGTAAACATATTTAATATCTCTTCCTTCCATCGAACGTTCTTGCCCTACTGCACGACGACTACGTACACGAGGCACATTTGCCGTTTCTGACACAGTAACATTATTTGCACTAGTGCTCACTGAGCTTGCTGTAGTCGACGATGCTGTAGAAGCTGTGACTGAACGAGATGCCTCTGAAGCAGTTGCTGGTTTTGCAGTTGATACATTTGTTGAGCCTGTAACTTCTGAAGCAACTACTGGACTTGTTGAGGTTGATGCTGATGAAGCCGGCGCTGAACTTGTAGCACTTGTTGAAGCTGGTGCTGTTGAAGCCGACGCTGAACTTGTAGCGCTTGTTGAAGCTGGTGCTTCCGAACTTACTGCTACACTTGATGAAACTGAGCTTGTAGGTGCAACCGACGGCGCTGTAACTGTTTCAGTTGCTGCTGGTGCTACCGTAGCAGTTGCTGCACTTTCTGGTGCTGTGCTTGGCGAAGTGGTGGTTGAGACTCCTTCACCTTGACTTGCACTTACAGCTGTAGCTGCAACTGTTGCTCCATCAGATGTCGTTTCATCCGCTTGAGCTGTGTGACCAATCATGATCAAAGTACCAAGCAAGACCGAGCAGACTCCGATATTCAATTTACGAATCGAGAAACGACTCTTCTTACTAAAGATATCTTTACCCATATTTCCTCCTAGACAAGAAATCATTAGATTTTGATTGCTCTTGTCTCTTCTAAAAATAATATAAATTGAATTTCCCTAACATAAAATATATCATATAATTAGAATTGAATCAATATTTTACCATCATAAAATTAGTTTTCTCTATTTTTTTAAAATAACTTAAGCATTATCCTTTAAAAAATATTATTTTTTTACACCCTCTTTTTATACAGAACCTATAAAACTTTACACATATAATTCAAAATATAAAAAAAGCTTTTTATCCAAAGCCTTTAGAGCACCTTATAATGTTAACGTATATTACTTTTTAAAAGCATTACAATTTTCGAATCATAGAATAATTCTCACGTTTTACACTCTCAACATTTATAGGTACACTCATAATAAAACTAATAACCAAGTATAAATATGCATATTTTTAGATTTATTAATGCCATTAAATTAAAAAGATATCAATAATTTTAATGATTGTTTTTTTCATCAAGCTTTATTTTTAACTGAATAATTAAAAAAATATTCTATAATGTCTGTAATGGCTAAAACTGCTATAGAGATTATAGAGCCTGTATTTTTAATACTAAAATTGCCATTATGAACCAGTTCGATAAGAAGTCACTACCCTATCGAGCCTTGAAAAATCACTGGCGACTCTTGCAAAAGGTCAGCCGTAGGCTACCACACAACTCTTTTTTTCAATCAAACTTTAGTACCACATGAAATCATTGAGAAGACATCGGTCTTTTCAGAAGAGTTCGCTAATGCCTACAAACTTTACCAGCTCTTACTATTTCACTTTCAGGAGAAGAGAGTAGATGAGTTCTTTGAGTTGATAGAGGAGAACATGAGCAAGGTCAATCACTACTTTCAAACGGTCTTTAGGACTT
>OKRY01004038.1_pt1 | contig 10471 bp, 10 predicted proteins | sample 1601121 | NCBI WGS metagenome assembly OKRY01 (sample SAMEA3541546, study PRJEB24748) | human gut metagenome | biome: human gut; feature: human-associated habitat; material: faeces | place: China | collected 2012
ACGAATTGCTGAACGTCAGTCTGGCAGAGACTTCATATTCTCGCATCAGTTCCAGTACTGCCTGTGGAGCACAGTCTCCAAATCCTGCACGACCTCCGCCCCACAGGCAGTCCGCCGGAGCACCATAAATAGAAGCTATCTCACACCAGTCATAAAAATACTCCCTGTGTTCATAAAACAGCGCTAAAAACAGGCGATATAATTCATAAAATTCAAACAATCCAGGCAAATGAAAGTACGCAGTATTATTTATTAAATTGTTCTCTTTCATTCTGTCACCAGCCTCCGTTATTTTCTATCGTTCTTCCCTTCACTATCTCGTCCTATCGCTCCCGCTGTATCCTATCTCTTCCTATCGTTCCCACTGTATTCTGCCATCACCCATTGTCTCAGAAAATGCACAGTATTTATCCACAAAGCAGACAATCCACGCCTCTAGACATCGTGGCGGTAACACCGTCAACGGGAACATATGTCTCGCAATAATATTTTTTTCTTTCCTATTCAGCGAAAAATCTTTGCTTGCATTATAAAGTGCGAACGCCGGATGTCGAAATCCATGCAGCCGATGTCCGCCATCCTTTTCATGCCAGTCATATAAAAAATAATCGTGCAACAAGGCCCCTCGCACTAATGATTGTTTATCAACTGGCAGACGAAAATTCTCCGCCAACAGAAGGCTCTTATAGGCAACGTTAACACTATGCTCATAGACCGATGTACTTCCATGCTGCATCGCATTCTGCTCCTCCAACAAACGTCCCTGCTCACACAATTGGTGTATCGCTTCATCTAACAAGTCATAATTTTCTTCCGATAACTCTACCTTTCGATTCATACAGCCCCTCATTTCTGTTATCTAAGTCATCTGCATCAAGTTTACAACTACTGCGATCATTATAGCACACAACATAATGCAAGCAACCCCTATCTGATTGCGTTCTAATCCCTAGATTCGATCACGATCAATTCCCCGTGTGTAAACGAGATCGTTGCCGTCTGCGCTTCTGGTGCAAACTCATTGCTGATCGCACGTCCATCACCATATGTAAGCGTATAATCTTTCAGTCCATATTGAAATCCTGTCAAAGTCACCGGATACACTTCTTCGGAGAGCGGCTGCAAGGAAATATATTTACCAAATACCTGCTCTCTGTGTAAGGTTGTCTCTCCGTCAATCAAGTATAACCGATTATGCGAATCTACAATATACGCCGGGATTCCCTGCTTAAGTGGTTTCATCAAAATATTTAGATTGGATAGAAAATGATCCAATCGTCCCCCGGTAGCACCCAGAATAGTGATTTCTGATGCCCCTTCCGACAATATCCATTCCAATACCATCTGCGTGTCCGTATAGTCTTTTGCCTTAGGATACTGTACAAACTTTGCAGCCTTATCCGCAGATCGATACTCTGCCAGTGTCTCTTGCGATACACTGTCAAAATCCCCCATAATATAATCCACATTAACTCCTACTGCGTGTGCCGCTTCCAAACCGGAATCTGCACATGCTACCGTATCAAAAGACATGTCGGCCAAATATTGTTTTATAAATGCAATATCATACTTTCCGCCGCTAAATAATATTGTTTTGCCAAGCATTATACTTATCCCCTCTCTTCTCTTACAGAAAGTAGTTGCTGTCCCAAAAACGGCACTGCAAACATCTTATCCCATTACACCTTATAAGATTGCTGTCCCCAAAAAAGGACAGTATACTACTGCCCTCTGGTTTTCTTCAAAATATCTCTCTGTATATCATAGATGTATTTCATTAACTTACGATCTGTCATCGTCATCTCACATCCATAATAAAAGTTAAATTTATGATTGGTGGCACGTAGCTCGTCACGACGCACGACCTCTGCTCTGCAATGCAGCATACCATAAGGTGATGGAATGTCGAAAAACATGCCATCCTCCAATTGAAACTCAAAGTCAGAGTATAACCCCACTCCGCTTTCACTAACATCTTTGATCACACCACGCACGATCTCTGGTTCTATCTCCTCGATAACATCTGCATTTTCTTGTTCATCTGCAGGGCTTGGTGGTTCTGATAATCTGCGAGGTGCTCCTGACACATCATAGTAGCCAATTAATGTTTCTTCGCCAATCTGGACGCGATATGCATTGCGTCGATTGTAAGAATGACCCTTATCGTTAATCTGAAATATATGCACCGGCTCTCCGTCCAACTTCGCAATGCCTGCCTTCACTTTTGTCCATTCCCACAGTCTGTCTGCATCGCGATATACAATGCATATATCATCCTCCGCATGAAACTGAAAAGCTCTTCCATTGGATGCGATCAAACTAACACATACCTGATTTGATTTGGCCTCCTCTACTTTACTGACTAACCGATAACGATAACCTTCACGATCAATATAAATTTCTAATGTTCTTCCTAATGGAATATTCTCAAGAAGCATTTTGTCCCTCCGTGTTGATTTCTTCTTGCAAAACATGAATGTTCTCCTCGATATCCCCACGAAAAACAGCGGTTCCAGCCACGACAATATCCACACCGCATGCAGCAACAGCGCGTGCATTTTCCTTTGTCACGCCGCCATCAATCTCTATTTTGAAGAACAATCCTTGTTCTTTGCGAATCTTGTGCAGCTGTTTCACTTTTTCCAAGGTCTCCCAAATCAGAGTCTGACCCCCAAAACCAGGCTCTACCCCCATTATAAGCACCATATCAACTTGATCCAAAATACCATCTAACTTGCTTAACGGTGTTTTTGGACTCAAGCACACTGCCGGCTTCGCACCACTTTCCCGAATGGCCGCAATCGTCCCCGGCAAATCAGCGCACGCTTCCGCATGCACAGTTAACCCATCCGCTCCAGCCTGACGCAAGGCGTTGACATAACGGATCGGTTCCTCTATCATCAGATGCACGTCAAAAAACATGTCTGTATGTTTCCGCAATGACGCAATCACCGGCATACCAAAAGAAATGCTTGGCACGAAGGCTCCATCCATCACGTCCAGGTGCAGGTATTTTGCTCCACCTCTTTCTATCCGCGCAATTTCCTCCTCCAGGTGTTTAAAATCTGCTCCCAAAAGGGACGGTGATAAAATCATCATCTTGTATATCTCCTTTTCTCCTTTAATTCCTGGTAAAACAACCGGTAATTCTCGTATCGGCTTTTACTGATCTTTCCCTGCTCTACTGCCTGCTTGACACCGCAGATTTTTTCTCCAATATGAACGCAGCCTAAAAATTTGCATTCATCCTCAAAAGGTGCAAATTCCGGGAAATATTCTTTTAGCTCCTGTGGCTCCATATCTTCCACGAACATAGAACTAAAACCAGGTGTATCCATCAGATAGGTATCGGTATCTAAGCAGAACAATTCCGAATGTCTGGTAGTATGCTTTCCTCGTTTGATCTTCTCGCTGATGGAACCGGTCTCCATCTGGGCTTCCGGCAAAATCTGATTTGTTAGCGAAGACTTACCAACACCAGACGGACCAGCCAGAGCTGTGGTCTTTCCTTTTAAGAATTCCCGGATCTGATGGATACCGGAATCCTCATAAGTGCTCAAAAACATCACCGGATACCCGGCTGGCTCATAGATTTTCTGGTAGCGGTCCATCATAGCCTCATCTGCCAGATCGATCTTATTAAAAGCGATGGTCACAGGAATCCCGGATGTTTCCATCATCACAAGAAACCTGTCTAATAGATTTAAGTTTGGCTCCGGATCCTGGATAGCAAATACCACCAGGGCCTGGTCAATATTCGCTACCGCAGGACGGATCAATTCTGATTTCCGCTCCAGGATCCGGTCGATATTCCCCTCCGGCGGATCGGTGTTCAGTACTGTAATCTCCACATTATCTCCCACCAGAGGTTTGATTTTTTTATTTCGGAATATCCCTTTTGCCTTGCACTCATAGATCTGATGATCTGCGCAATGTACATAATAGAATCCTGCGATTCCTTTGATTATCTTACCTGTCACGCTGTCACTACTCCGTTTCAAAGAATTTAACCGGGTAACTCTGAACAACCAGGCCAGTCTGCATATTCACCACTTCTACCTCGCCGTAATCCACCCCTGAGATTCCCTCAATGCTTGGATAAGAAATCGGAAGAAGATCCTTGCCGGTCAATTCTGTCGGCTGCATCAGGGTACGATAAACCGCACGTCCATCAACCTCCTGTTTTAACCGCACTTCAACCACCAGGCTGGAATCCACAGCTCCAGGACCAATAAGATTGCTTAACTGATAAGTCTCACTGATGGCACCAATATAACGTTTTCCCTCTGGTCCAATGCTCACCACATAACCAACAGCATCTCCGGCTTTGACCATGGTCTCCGGTGCGATGCTCTGGCTGATCACATAACCGATCTCTACCGTATCGCTGTGTTCTTCTGTCACCTCGCCGATCTCTAACTGGGCATCTGTCAGACGGGCAATGGCCTCATCCTCGGAAATATTCTGGATATTCGGCACAGTCCGGACTTCTGCCTCCGATCCCTGACTGATAAACAGGGTTACAGACTGTCCAGCCTTTGCTTTTAATGGATTGTCAGGATTCTGGGATTCAAACCGGATCACTTTTCCGGCTTCTACTGTATCGCTGTATTCCTGCTGGATCACTGCCTTCATCTGATTCTGGTCTAAAAGTGCCGTTGCTGCAGTCTGATCCATTCCGATCAGCCCTATACTGCTTAAATCGATCAGATCGGTTCCACTGCTGACATACAATTCCACCATGGTACCCTTATTTATGATCTGTTCCGGCTCAATCTGCTGGGCAATAATGTGATCTTTTTCCACCGTCTCAGAATCCTCATAAGTAAAATGAAAATCCAGATCGCTCTTCTTTAATTCTGTCACCGCATCATCAATGTAAAGATTCCGCACATCCGGCATACGGACCTGGGATTCCCCTAAGGATTCCTCCGTTGCCACGGTTTCTGTGTGGATTGTCGGTGTTTTATCACTATTTCCAAATCGTATCAAACCACCTAACTTTGAAAACACCACGATCAGAACCGCTACGATCACAATTGCAACAACCACGCCTACCGTAGTCATGATTTTCTCAAACTGCGGGCTTACATCGTCATGGAGCTCATTTCTTTTGCGGTTCTGACTGCCTTGACGGTTCTGACTGCCTTGACGGTTCTGATGCTCGCTCTGATACTCCTCTTCCTGCTCTGGTTGACGATATTCCTGGCGGGAGGTACGATCGCCGTGGTAGGAAGACTTGATCGCATTTAACTCATCCTTACTGATGATCACCGTCTCTCCGCCCATATCCTGCGCCGGGGACATGGTCACAAAGTTCTCATCTGGATGGATCAGCACCCGTCTTAGATCCGCGATCACCTCTTCCACAGAACGATAACGATGCTCCGGCTTCTTCTCTGTACATTTTAAAATGATATTTTCCAGGCTTACCGGTATCTGCGGATTGTATACACTTGGTCTGGTGATCGGCTCCTCCAGATGCGCCAGCGCCACCGTCACTGTATTATCCCCTTCAAAAGGTACCCGCCCGGTTACCATTTCATACATGGTAATACCAAACGAATAAATATCGCTTCTTGCATCACTGTAACCGCCCCTGGCCTGTTCCGGAGAAATATAATGGACAGAACCGACGGCAGACACGGTGATCGTCTGGCTGGTAGCCGCTCTGGCAATACCAAAATCCGCCACCTTCACCTTTCCATCCTTGGAAATGATGATATTCTGCGGTTTAATATCCCTATGTACAATGTTCCGGCTGTGGGCTGCCGCAATACCCTGGGCAACCTGGATGGAGATACTTACTGCTTCCTTCACATCCAGTCTCCGCTTCTGGGCAATATAGCTTTTCAACGTGATACCCTCGATCAGTTCCATCACAATATAATGAAGTTTTCCCTCATCCACGACATCATAAATACTGACAATATTCGGGTGAGACAAACAGGCCGCCGCCTGGGCTTCCATTTTGAACTTGCTGACAAAGCCCTCATCGGAGCTGAATTCCTCTTTCAGTACTTTGATCGCCACATATCGGTTCAGTTTATGGCATTTGGCTTTATAAACATCAGACATTCCACCGGAGCCAATCAACTCCAGGATCTCATAACGTTCCTGAAGATACGTTCCTGCCCTTAACATGCTTTCACCTCACTTATCTGCGGATCGATCAAAATCACCGCAATATTATCCAGACCGCCATGTTCTTTGGCCCGTTGGATCAGCTGCTCCGCTTTTTGTTTCAGAGAGCCGGCCCCATTCAGAAGATCTGTAATCTCCTCGTCAGAAACCATGTTGGAAAGGCCATCTGAACACATAAGCACCAGATCCCCATGATTCAGTTCTACCTCAAAAAAATCTGCCTGGACAAAGGGTTCTGCTCCCACTGCCCTGGTAATGATATTCTTCTGCTTCCGGTAATCGTTGCTTCCGCGTTCCAGTTCTCCCTTGGCTACCAGTACCTCCACATACGAATGGTCTTTTGTTATCTGGGAAAGCTGGCTGTTATGAAGCAGGTACAGCCGGCTGTCTCCTACATTAGCTACGTACATGGTCTGCCCCTGAGCTGACGCCGCTACCAAAGTCGTTCCCATCCCTTTGTATTCTGGACTATTCTGTGCTTTTTGGAACAGCTGACCGTTTACCTGGCTGATCCCTTCCCGAAAACGGATCACGACCGGAATTCCCTTCTGCTCCTTCATATAGCTGACCAGGCCCTCTACTGCATACCAGGACGCATAATCTCCCGCCTGATATCCACCCATTCCATCTGCTAGAAAGAACAGGTTCTCCAGATCTCCTGTCTGCTCTGGGGAAAAATAGATGTAATCCTGGTTTCTGGTACGGACACACCCGGTATCCGTCTGTCCATATGCCTGCATCCGCTAGTCCTCCTTCTTCTGATCCATGTAACTCTTACGCAGCTGTCCGCAGGCACCTCCGATGTCACGTCCCATCTCCCGGCGCACTGTCACATTGATGCCATGCTTCTCCAGATAACCCTTAAACTCCTGGATCGCTTTCTGGTTGGACTGGACATAATCGCGTTCTTTAATTGGATTGACCGGGATCAGATTGACATGCGCCTGCTGGTCTTTGATCAGGTTCACCAGCGCCCTGGCCTCATCCAGATTATCATTGACACCGCTTACCAGACTGTACTCAAAGGTCAGACGGCGTCCAGTTTTCACAAAATACTGATGACAGGCTGCCAGGATATCCACTAGCTTATACTTATTGGCCACCGGCATCAGAGTCTTACGCACCTCATCGTTAGGGGCATGAAGGGATAATGCCAGCGTAATCTGTAAATCCTCCTCTGCCAGTTTTAAAATACCCGGCACAATACCGCAGGTAGATACCGTAATATTTCTCTGACTGATATTCAGCCCGTGTTCATCCGTCAGCAGATGGATAAAACGGATCAGATTATCATAATTATCCATGGGCTCTCCAGAACCCATAACTACCACGTTAGAGACCCTCTCCCCAAGATCTGTCTGGATCCGGTAGATCTGGTCTAACATCTCTGATGGCCGCAGATTTCTCTCCAGTCCATCCAATGTAGAAGCACAAAAACGGCACCCCATACGGCATCCCACCTGAGAGGAGATGCATACCGAGTTGCCGTGTTTATATTTCATCAGAACACTCTCAATAATATGTCCGTCCGGAAGCCCAAACAGATATTTTCTGGTTCCATCGATCTGGGAAATCCGCACATCCACGATCTGCAGGGTGATCAGCTCATACCGTTCTTTCAACTGATCCCGCAGTCCTTTTGACAGATTAGTCATATCATCAAAAGAAGCCACCAGTTTTTCATGGACCCACTGATAGATCTGCTTGGCCCGGAATGCCGGAAGCCCCAGTTCTTTTAACTGGGCTGTCAATTCTTCCAGATTCAATGATTTGATATCGATTCTTTCCATTACTTTCTTTTCATTACTGAAAGGAAAAATCCATCGCATGGATATACCCCCGGTAAAATCTGGAAATATCCCTGCTTCATGGTCTCCGCTTTCAGTTTCTCTCCCAATCTTCCTTCTATGTTCACTGGTTCAAATGGAAAATGCTCTTGGAACCAGGCCACATTTTCTTCATTTTCTTTCTTATCTATGGTACAGGTGCTGTATACCAGCATTCCGCCTGGCTTTACATACTGCCAGACCACCGACAGGATCTCTCTCTGTAACTCTGCCAGGGAATCCAGATCTTCTGGTTTTACCCTGTTTTTGATATCCGGCTTCTTCCCCAGGATTCCAAGACCGGAGCAAGGCAGATCTGCCACCACCAGATCCATGGTTTCCACCAGCTCTTCATCCAGTTCCAGAGCATCCCAGACCTCTGCGGAAATATTGGAAAATCCAGAACGGTCGATATTGTCCTCGATCATCTGGACTTTATAATCGCTGAGATCACGAACCGTTACGTGTCCGCTTCCCTTTAACAGATCTGCGATATGAAGGCTCTTTCCTCCCGGCGCTCCGCACACATCCAGCACCTGGGAACCCTCTTTTGGAGCTGCTGCCATACCCACCAGGCTGGAGCTTAGATCCTGCACCTGGATCCAGCCATTCTGGAACGCCTCCAATGCCTCTAAATGATCATAGCCAGACAAATATAGCATGGAATCTCCATAAGGGCATTCCTCTACATTCACCTGCTGATCTTTCAGGCTGGCAAAAATCTCTTCTTTGGAGGCCAGATGGATATTACACCGTACCGTCAGCGGATGATCTTCCAGAAAGTAAGTAAACATCTTCTGTCTGGTTGTCTCGTCATAGGATTCCTTCCATAGCTCCAGAAGCCATGCTGGCACACTAAAACGGACTGCTTCATCAGAAAACTCCAGATGATCTTTTTCCCTGGAAATAGTACGCAAAACGCCATTTACAAAGCCTTTTAGCCCCTGGAAATGACGTTTCACTGCCAGCTTTACCGCCTCGTTGCAGACAGCAGAATCCGGGATCCGGTCCATGTAAAGGATCTGGTAAACGCTCATCCGGAGCAAAGTCCGGATCAATGGCTTTAGCTTTCGTACCTTGGTTTTGGAAAACTGGTCGATCACCGCATCTATCTGGATCAGATACTCCAATGTTCCTTCTGTGATCCTGGTGATCAGAGATCGGTCCTGTTTGCCCAGATACTGGTATTTACTCAGCGCCTGATTTAATACCAGATGGCTGTAACCATCTTTTTCCAGTATTTCATAAAGAATATCCAGGGCCAGTTCCCTGGCATTTACCTGACTCTGGTTGTTTCCTTTAGTTGTCACGATCTCTTCGTCCTCCGAATAACATGATCAGACGCAGAAGCTGCAAAACAGAAGCTGCTGCTGCCGCCACATATGTGAGGGCTGCTGCACCTAATACCTTTCTGGTCTGTCCTACTTCCTTCCCCTGTAAAATACCAATGGAATCCAGAAGTTTCACAGCACGGTGAGATGCATTAAGCTCTACCGGAAGAGTAATTAACTGGAATAAAACCACCAGTACAAACATCCAGATGCCAATGTTGACAATGGTGCTTCCTGCGCCGCCGATAAGAAGACCGATCAGAATCAAGGGCCAGGAAAGCTGGCTTCCAAAATTCACCACCGGGACAAAGGCCGCACGCATCCGCAGAGGTACATAGCCTACGTTGTCCTGGATGGCGTGTCCGCACTCGTGAGCTGCTACACCAATGGCTGCCACTGATGTAGAAGAATACACACCATCTGACAAATTCACCGTCTTGGTCCTGGGATCATAGTGATCTGTCAGCTGACCAGAGACCGGACGCACCGTCACATCATAGATTCCCTGGGAATTTAACAATCTCTGGGCTGCCTCTGCACCGGTCATCCCGGTCATGCTGCGAACAGAAGAATAACGGTTAAAGGTATTCTTCACCTTCGCTGATGCCCACAGGGACAAAACTGCGCCGATCAGCACAAGAATCATGGTCGGATCATACAATCCATATCCATAATATCCGTACATACTTAACAACTCCTTTCAAATACCGTGTGAAGTTCCATTGGATAGCCTCTTAAGAACGCATCTGCCTCCATTCGTTTCTTGCCTTCCGGCTGTAATTCCTTTAAGACAAGAGTTCCATGACCAGTTTTTACATGGATCGATGTCTTATCTGTATAGACAACCTCTCCGCAGACGCCGTCATATTCTTTTTCCAGAACCTCTGCCCGCCAGATCTTTAATGTTTTTCCATTCCATCTGGTATAGGCGCTTGGCCATGGGTTCAGTCCACGGATCAATCGTTCAATGGCAGCCGCATCCATGGTCCAGTCGATATCGCCCATGTTCTTTTTCAGCATTTTCGCATAACAGGTGTTCTCATCGGTCTGCGGAGTACGGACGGCCGTACCTTTTTCCAGCTTATCCAAAGTAGACAGGATCAATTTTGCACCTAAAACGCTTAACTTGTCATGGAGACTTCCTCCAGTCTCATCTGCCGCCAGTGGGAC
>OKRY01004041.1_pt1 | contig 10467 bp, 7 predicted proteins | sample 1601121 | NCBI WGS metagenome assembly OKRY01 (sample SAMEA3541546, study PRJEB24748) | human gut metagenome | biome: human gut; feature: human-associated habitat; material: faeces | place: China | collected 2012
CACATTCCACTGCCATTTTCCATAGGTTCAAGCAACAAATGTACCTCTGCGTAGTGCCTGAGCGGTTCAAAATGTCCTACACCCATGACTGGAGCCGCGATCGTCTCCTTGTATGATATCCTGCCCTGTCCGTATGTGATGGCAATTCCAAACCTGTCTCTTACCATCTGAGCCACTACCTCAAGCTGTACCTGCCCCATGACCTTGATGTATATCTCTCCTGCAGTCTCATTCCACTGCACCTGGAGCTGGGGATCCTCTTCCTCAAGCAGTCTGAGCTTTGACACCATCGTGACCGCATCCACATCAGTCGGGTACATGACCTTATAGCTGAGAACCGGCTCCAGACTTGGGAGCTCTCCATCCGGGCAGGCACCGATTCCCTGTCTGCCGTAGGTATTCACAAGTCCCGGAACAGCACAGACACATCCGGCGGGAACCTGGGTTACCATGTCGTACTTTGCACCGGAGTACACCCTTATCTGGTTGACCTTCTCATGGCTCTCCTCCCCCTGACTGTTTCTGAGCGTCAGCACATCCTTGAGCTTCAACACGCCTCCAGTGACCTTTATGTAGGTAAGTCTCTCGCCCTTATCGTCACGTCCTATCTTGAACACTCTGGCGCCAAATTCTTCCCCGCGCACAGGTTCCACTACATATCTGTTCATGCCGTCAAGAAGCTCTGACACGCCCTCATTCTTGAGTGCAGAGCCAAAGTAACATGGGAACAGCTTTCTGCCCGCAATGGCATTTACCACGTCCTGTTCATCATTTGCCCCAGTCTCAAGAAAATGTTCAAGCATGGCCTCATCGCACATGGCTATGTGTTCACCAGCATCTTCACATAAAAAATCGACACAGCCATCACTCAGTCTGTGTCTGATATTGTCCATGAGATACTCCCTGTCATACCCCGTCATGTCCATCTTATTTACAAATATAAATACAGGAATCTCATATCTCTCAAGCAGTTTCCACAGCGTCTCCGTGTGGCTCTGCACTCCGTCCATGCCATTGATTACCAAAACTGCATAATCGAGGACCTGAAGAGTCCTCTCCATCTCCGTTCCGAAATCCACATGTCCTGGAGTGTCAAGCAGTGCTATATGCATATCACCATATGTAAGCTCCGCCTGCTTGGAAAATATCGTGATCCCCCTGTCCTTTTCCTGACTGTCCGTATCTAGATATGTATCCTGATGATCCACCCGCCCAAGCTTTCTTATCTGTCCTGCCTGATAGAGCATCGCCTCCGACAGGGTGGTCTTACCCGAATCAACGTGGGCCAGTATGCCCGCGACTATGTTCTTCATATGTATCTTTTTCCCTTCACCAGCCGATATATATCACCTGCCACGCATCTTGCTGACCATTGATATATATCGGTTCTTTATAAACTCATTTATCGGTTCAGCTATGAGTCTGTATCCGCCATGCTATCGCCATCCGGGATTCCCTGTTTTTCATTCTGCGCCGCCTTATATCTCTTGAACCTCTTGAAGAATATGGCTGTAAATGCACCTATGATAAAAGGGAACATGAATGTGGCAAATCTATAGAGAAGTGCCATGGCTCCGGCTGCAGCAGAACCAACAAGTCCCGAATAGATCGCTGTCATAACAAGCTCACTTGATCCGATTCCTCCCGGCATAGGAATGACTGCCGCCAGCATGACACTCATGGCTGTTATACCTATTGACGTGACAATATTCATATCACACAAGTTGTGACACACTATATAAGGTATGGCAAACCAGCACGCGAACTTGCATATATCAAGCAGCATGACTACCACTATAAGCCACGGTTTCTTAAGTACAACCCTGGTGGCATCCTCCATCATAGCTGTCTGCCCACTTAAACTGTCAATCTGCTTTGCAAATCGTCCTTTAAACAAAGCATCAGCTTTTTCAAGAAGCCATCTGAGGAATCTGTGAAACGGCGGCCAGCACGCAAAGAGCACTATCGCCATCGTTATGAGTATGGTCGCTATAACGCCGAGGACAACATATGAACTGTATTTGCCAAATACTCCAAGCATATATTCTCTGTTCGCAAGAAACAATGCCACCGCCATAACACATATGGTCATCTTGTGTATCGCATAATCAATAGAGTACAGACCAAGCGCTTTCGACGGCTGTATTCCGCAGTGTTTCATGAACAATGTGGATGCCACTATGGTACCGCTTCCAAGCGTTGACACCCTGTAAAATGACACAAAATACGTCATAATATTTGCATCGAAAAATGTCATATTGTTCTCCACCTGTCGCATGAGGATAAACGTTATGCAGCTCTCTATCACTCCGTATAAAAGCGTCGCTCCGAGAATAGCTGCCACGACCACAGGACTTGTCTTTACAAGCTGCGACATTATAGGGCCTGCCATGTCACGGAACACATATATGATAAGTCCGACCAGCACCAGCACACACAACCATTTTATAAGTGTTTTCTGTCTATCTGATAGTTTTTTCATAGTCTTATATCCCTTTTTCCCTAATATCAATTCATTCAGATCAGTCTTATCCCAATCTGCCCACCATCTCAAATGCACCGGCAATTAGCGGCTGATATCATGTTTCGTACAATAGATTAACAAGCTAATGGAAAAAATACAAGCATATGTTATTTCATTCTGACATAATAGGTAGACTTGCCTGTACCGCCTCTGCCTATATCGCCCTCTTTTACGAGTTTTCTGAGTGCTCCCTCTACCGAACTGATGCTGAGAGTCGGACAAAGTTCCATTATATCCTGCTTTGTAAACTTTCCTATTTTCAGCAGTATTGCTTTTCTTACCATCTCAATTGCAGGTAATTTTTCCTCTACGATTTCAAAGCGCTCCTCAAAATCCTTATAAGCAGCCAGTATTGTCCCAAGGAGATATTTTATAAACGGGATCACGTCCTCTGTGCCCTCATGCCAGCCTGCCTGCGCTTTTCCAAGTGACTCATAATATAACTCCTTATTTCCTGCGATCTTAGCCTCAAGGGAAATATACTTTCCTACATAGAATCCACTTCTATATAGCAGAAGCGTTGTGAGCAGTCTGCTCATTCTGCCATTGCCATCATTAAACGGGTGTATGCACAGAAAATCATGTATGAAAACAGGAATGACGATCAGCGGCTCCACCTCGAAATTACCGATCACCCTGTTGTATTCTCCACATATCCTGTCCAGCGCTTCCGGTGTCTCAAATGGAGCCATCGGCGTGAACAGGACTTCCGTTTGCCCATCAGGATAAGTTGCGCTGATATAATTCTGCACCGTCTTTGTTCTTCCTGCAAATGGGTTATTCATATGACTGTACAACATCTTATGCAGCTGAAGTATATAATCCTGAGTTATAGGTATCGCATCAAAGCTTTCATGTATAACCCCCAGCACATCCCTGTAACCTGCTATCTCTTCCTCGGCTCTGTTCTTCGGTGTGGTCTTCTCCTCAACCAACTGCTTTATTCTTGTATTTGTTGTGACTATACCCTCTATGGCATTGGACGCCTCCGTGCTCTGGATCTTTGCTATCTCAACAAGCTTATCCAGTTCATCCGGACGCTGTCTTAAATACAGTTCCTGTTTACCTGCATATCTATATATTGCAGCTATGAGTCCAAGCACTTCAGAATCCCATTTTTCTTCTTTTATTTTACTGTAATTAAAAGTTCTCATTCCCTTAGTTCGCTCCTTTTCCCTTAAATATTAGCACATTTTAAGGGAAAGTCAACCCAATTAAGGGCATTTTCCCTCAAAGTTCTATCAGTTTTAAGGTTATCCAATTGTATACTATTTATGCAGCTAATTAAGGGTACTTTCAAAAAAAGCCACCACATCAAAACACGATGTGGTGGCTTTTTCATATAAATTCTATATCACAGCAATTACTATATATCCATTTAGCCGAATAACGGAGTTGAGTAATATCTGTCTCCACTGTCTGGAAGAAGTACTACGATATTCTTGCCTGCATACTCAGGGCGCTCTGCGATCTGCTTTGCTGCAAAGTAAGCTGCACCTGATGAGATTCCTACGAGGATTCCCTCTGCTGATGCGATCTCCTTTGCTGCTACAAATGCGTCATCATTCTCAACGGCGATGATCTCGTCATATACCTTTGTGTTAAGTGTGTCAGGAACAAATCCTGCACCGATTCCCTGTATCTTGTGTGCTCCTGAAACGCCCTTTGATAGGACTGGTGATGTGGCAGGCTCAACGGCGATGACCTTTACATCTGGATTCTTCTCCTTCAGATACTCGCCAACGCCTGTGATAGTTCCACCTGTTCCGATACCGGCTACAAATACATCTACCTTTCCGTCTGTATCCTCCCAGATCTCAGGACCAGTTGTGAGTCTGTGTGCCTTTGGATTGGATGGATTTACGAACTGACCAGCTACAAAGCTGCCAGGGATCTCCTTTGAAAGCTCATCAGCCTTTGCGATGGCTCCCTTCATTCCCTTTGTTCCGTCTGTGAGAACTATCTCAGCACCGTATGCCTTGATGATGTTACGTCTCTCAACGCTCATGGTCTCAGGCATAACGATGATCGCCTTGTAACCCTTTGCTGTTGCTATGGATGCAAGACCAATACCTGTGTTGCCTGATGTAGGTTCGATGATGGTTGCGCCCGGCTTAAGTGTGCCGTCCTTCTCCGCATCCTCGATCATCTGGAATGCGATCCTGTCCTTAACACTTCCTGCTGGGTTGAAATACTCAAGCTTTGCAAGGATATTTGCCTTGAGATCATTCTTCTTCTCTATGTTTGAAAGCTCCAGAAGTGGAGTCTTACCTATAAGCTCTGCTGCGCTCTTATATATATTACTCATTGTATAAAACCTCTCTTTCTAACTGCAAAATTTTAATATATGATTTGCGGTGCGAAAACCAAGTATATCTGTCGCAAGCCGCACCGCAAATATATTACTCCTGGATTGCCTTGAATGCCTCGTCAAGATCCTCGATGATATCGTCTATGTTCTCAGTACCGATTGAAAGTCTGATCGTGTTCTGCTTGATTCCCTGATCGATAAGCTCAGCCTCATTCAGCTCTGAGTGAGTTGTTGATGCCGGGTGGATAGCCAGTGACTTAACATCAGCGACATTTGCAAGAAGTGAGAATATCTCCAGATTGTCAATGAACTTCTTGGCTGTCTCTGCATCACCCTTGATCTCAAATGTGAAGATCGAACCACCGCCGTTAGGGAAGTACTTCTTGTACAGTCTCTGCTGCTCAGGATCTGTTGAAACTGAAGGATGGTTTACCTTCTCAACAAGTGGATGATTGTTCAGGTACTCAACTACCTTGAGTGCATTTGATACATGTCTCTCAACACGGAGTGACAGTGTCTCAAGTCCCTGAAGGAATATCCATGAGTGTATTGGTGAGATCGTAGCACCTGTGTCACGGAGGAGGATAGCTCTGATCCTTGTGACAAATGCTGCAGGACCTGCTGCGTCTACAAAGCTTACGCCGTGGTAGCTCTCATTTGGCTCAGTGAGCTGTGGGAACTTGCCTGATGCCTTCCAGTCGAAGTTACCACTGTCGATGATGACACCACCGATAGTTGTTCCGTGTCCACCGATAAACTTTGTTGCTGAGTGAACTACGATGTCAGCGCCGTACTCGATAGGTCTTACGAGATATGGTGTTGCAAATGTGCTGTCGATCACAAGTGGAATCTTGTGTGCGTGAGCGATATTTGCAATTGTCTCGATATCTGAAACCTCTGAGTTAGGATTTCCAAGGACCTCGATGTAGAGAGCCTTTGTGTTCTCCTGAATAGCATCCTCAAATGCCTGTGGATCAAGTGGATCAACGAATGTTGTATCTACATTGTAATCCTTGAGTGTATGTGCAAGGAGATTGTATGTTCCGCCGTAGATATTCTTTGCTGCTACGATGTGGTCTCCTGCAAGTGCAAGGTTCTGAATTGTGTATGTTACTGCTGCTGCGCCTGAGCCAACTGCCAGTGCTGCAACGCCACCCTCGAGGGCTGCGATTCTTCTCTCAAATACATCCTCTGTTGGGTTTGTAAGTCTTCCGTAGATGTTGCCGGCATCCTTGAGTGCAAATCTGTCAGCTGCATGCTGTGAGTTGTGGAATACGAATGATGATGTCTGGTAGATTGGTACCGCTCTTGCATCCGTAACCGGGTCTGCTGTCTCCTGTCCTACGTGTAACTGTAATGTCTCAAACTTTAAATTTCTCTCTGCTCTTGTCTTCTTTGCCATGATCTTATTCTCCTTAAATTCAAATAGTTTATCTGTCATGCGCACCTGCCCATTCATCTTGTCATGTATATGAGCTCATGTGGCATTATACTCTTCTTTATTATCTTCTGTCTATTATGTATGATCTGTTATTTATATCTGTGTCATGATTATTTGTTCTGTGTTCGCTTTAACAGCAGCAACACATGACTTCTATGAAACACACTCGTCTGTCTTCGTTAAGGTACTGTGGTTTAAATGTACTTCCCAGCATATCAACACCTCTTTCTCGATTTTCGTCTTTGAAATTTGACTTGATCGCATCATTTCTGTGATTATTTTTACTTTTCACATAATTCCTACTCGGAAACTATGAATTAAGCATAGCTGTATATTACAGCCTAATTCCCACTTTGTCAATAGGTTTTTTATGAATTATCTTGATTGTTTTTTTTCAGATGTTATAATAGACGTGTAAATGATGTGAAATCATCAGTAAATACAGGCATTTGGGAGGTTTATATTATGAAAGTATCCACAAAAGGGCGTTACGCTCTGCGTTTTCTTATAAATATAGCATCGAGGACAGACGGCAAGCCAGTGAGCATCAAGGATGTTGCCGCACAGGAGGAAATATCCGAGAAATACCTTGAGCAGATCACTTCTGTGCTGAACTCCGGCGGGCTGGTGAAGAGCACCAGAGGTCCACAGGGAGGTTATCTTCTCCGAAAAGCCCCTGAAGACATAACAGTTGGAATGGTTTTAAGGCTCACTGAGGGCGGCATATCTCCTGTTGCGTGCCTTGATGCAGATGAATTCCAGTGCGAACGCGAGGCAAGATGCTCCACCATAGGTCTCTGGCGCAGACTGGACAAAGCGATCCGGGACGTGGTAGACACCACCACCATCGCTGACCTTGTGGCAGAAAGACCTGAGGCGGCAGATAACTATTGCATTTAAAGCACATTTACCATATCAAAGCATAAAAGCATGTATATATGATTTCCAGCAGGGCAGCTGGGATTCATATATACATGCTTTTGTTATATTTTTATATTTTGACTTCAAAATCCGTACAACTTTCTCAACATACGGCCTTACACCATCCCCAGGGAACACATCTTCCGGCATCTCAAATCCGTGTTCCTCACGGTACATATAATACCTGTTATCTATTTATTCACCATATTTTTCACAGAGATCATATACCTCCCTCAAATTATGCATTTATTTACAAAAATAATACCCTGTCCTTGCGGACAGGGTAAGTGAACCTGTGGTGTAAAATTTTCACTCTTACTTGTGAGCCATTGTCTTGATCTCTGTGTCGATCTTCTGTACGAACTCGTCAAGTGGAAGAACTGTTGTGTCAGCCTCACCGTGAAGTCTGTATGATACTGTTCCGTTCTCAGCCTCATTGAATCCGATTACGAGAAGGTATGGAACCTTCTGAACCTGACCCTCACGCATACGATAACCAAGCTTCTCTGCTCTGTCGTCGAGCTCTACACGAACGTCGATGGCATCAAGGGCATCAACAACCTTATGAGCATAAGCCATGAGATCCTCGTTGTCTGTCTTGACAGGCATAACTCTTACCTGTACAGGTGCAAGCCATGTTGGAAGATTGCCCTTTGTCTCCTCAAGGATGTAAGCCATGAATCTGTCGAGAGATCCAAGGATAGCTCTGTGGAGAACTACAGGTGTCTTCTTCTCGCCGTCCTTGTCGATATACTTCAGATCGAACTTGGCTGGCAGACAGAAGTCGAGCTGACATGTCGAGAGCGTATACTCATTTCCTACGGCCGGCTTAACATTTACATCAAGCTTTGGTCCGTAGAATGCAGCCTCACCGATCTCCTCTGTGTAATCGATTCCTATATCATCAAGAACTTTTCTGAGTGCATTCTCTGCTTTGTTCCACATCTCATCGTCATCGTGATACTTTACCTTGTCCTCTGGGTCACGGAGTGACAGTACGCATCTGTAATCTGTGATTCCGAAATCCTTGTATGTGTCAAATATGAGCTTAACAACTCCTGCAAACTCTTCCTCGATCTGGTCTGGTGTCACAAATATATGTGAATCGTTCTGACAGAAGTGTCTTCCTCTCTCAATACCCTTGAGTGTACCACTTGCCTCAAATCTGAAGTCGTGTGCGATCTCAGCGATCCTGATAGGAAGATCCTTATATGAGTGCATCTTGTTTGCATATATCATCATGTGGTGCGGGCAGTTCATTGGACGAAGTACAAATGACTCTCCCTCCATCTCCATTGCCGGGAACATGTTGTCCTTGTAGTGATCCCAGTGACCTGATGTCTTGTAGAGGTTTACTGTACCTACACAAGGTGTCATAACGTGGAGGTAGCCAAGCTTTCTCTCCTTGCGCTTGATGTAGTTCTCAAGCTCCTGCCATACTGTATATCCCTTTGGAAGGAACATTGGAAGTCCACGTCCTACAAGGTCATCGACCATGAAGAGCTGCATGTCCTTGCCGATCTTTCTATGGTCTCTCTCCTTTGCCTCCTCAAGTAACTGAAGATGCTCCTCAAGCTCCTCCTTTGTAGGGAAGCACACACCGTATATTCTCTGGAGAACCTTGTTCTTGCTGTCGCCCTTCCAGTAAGCTCCTGAATGTCTGATGAGCTTGAAGTTACGGCAAAGCTTTACATTGTCTACGTGAGGTCCACGGCAGAGGTCTGTGAAATCACCCTGCTCATAGCATGTGATCGTTCCATCCTCAAGTCCATTTATAAGATCGAGCTTGTACTCGTCATCCTTGAACATCTCAAGAGCTTCTTCCTTGGATATCTCCTTGCGGATGATCTTCTTGCCGCTCTTGGCAATCTTCTTCATCTCTTTCTCGATGGCTGCGAGATCTTCCTCGCCTCTGATAACGTCATCGCCGAGATCTACATCGTAGTAGAATCCTTCTGCAACTACCGGTCCTACCCAGAACTTTGCCTGTGGGTACAGATGCTTGATAGCCTGTGCCATAAGATGTGCACAGGAATGATTCAGTGTCTTAAGCTGTTCGTCTTCTTTGAAATTAACCATGTCAGTTCTCCTTCTTACTTCTTATAAAGTGAAAATAAATTGCATGTAACAACTAAAAAAGCACCCTTAGATATAATCTATCTAAGGGTGCGTATGCACGTTTCCACCTTAACTTTTAACTCAATTATGCCTTTAACGCAGCTACGCGGTGACGCTTATATCGCGCACGGCTCGGGAGTGGTCTTCATGTGATATATCATAAGCTGCTCCCACCATATGTTCTGGCTCACGTCTGATTCATATCTGAGTCCGATTCACATATGCAGCTCTCTCTGGATGCATCCACCACACTACTCTTTCCGTCTATGCCTTTGTCATATCTGCCACCTAGTGTAGCACGATATATTTTTTTTCACAATAGTATTTTTTATTTTTTGTCTTTATTTTTTCAACCATTTTCAGCCTTTTTCAGCCAATCAAACAGCCAACAGACTTCTCTCTACCTCATCTCCATGGAAAGACTCATATCCTGGCCGTCCACCACAAGAGTTCCCATGCTGCCGCATACCACAGGCATCATCGGTGACAGATGTCCGAGATCCACATCCATCACAACAGGCACATTGTATTTTCCTATGATCCCCATCACAGCCTGATACTGGTCAAGGCCCATCATCTCCTGTCCGAACTGCAACGGTCTGCCGATCATAAATCCCTTGCAGTATCTGAACCATCCGCCACCATCCATCTGCCACATGGCGCGCCTTATGGACATGACGTTCAGATCACATGACTCAAGGAACCAGATAAATCCATCATCCTTATATCTCTCAAGGAATTCGCCAACATGGTCAAACTTTGTTCCTATAAGGTTCACCAGACAATCCACGCAGCCACCTATCATTCGCCCGCTCACCTGGGACTTCTCAGGATAGCCCTTTATCACTCTTGGCTCTGTGATGTTGTATGGCAGGAATGGATGTTCCTCATCCCTGAGGGATTCCTTCTCCCATCCGTCATATCCGGCAAATGACAGCTTCTGCCCCTGAAGAACAGCCATGGCATCCGCAACTGATCGGTGCCACGGCTCTTGTCCAAATGCCGCCGCACACGGACCATATATGGACGCCGTATCGCACAATGTCGTGAGCAGGAATGTGAGATTTGTGTTGTCCGAATATCCCATAAACCACTTCGGATCTGCTGCCCTCAGTCTGTCAAAATCAACATAGTTAAGTATCTCGCACATGA